>WNGJ01000012.1_pt1 | contig 124705 bp, 128 predicted proteins | sample 5400611 | NCBI WGS metagenome assembly WNGJ01 (sample SAMN13153375, study PRJNA577476) | soil metagenome | isolation source: 40 cm soil or saprolite under Garry oak tree replicate 1 | place: USA:California | collected 2016-06-15 | reverse complement strand
ACGACCTGGCCGTGCGCACCCTGGCCGGCGCGGTGATCGGCGTGGCGATCAGCGCCTGGTACACAGCGGAGGACCAGCCGATCAGCGACTTCATCGCGCTGCTGGACACCACCCTGGCGCAATTGGAGGCCGGCCTGCCTGGCTGACCCGGTGGCAGCGGCCGGCGTACCCGGCCCACCCCAGCTTGCGGAAAGCCCTCCAGCAGGTCAGCGTCGGTCGGATAGTCGATGTCGGGCCTCCACGACCGTGTGGTGTCCACCCGCAGCTTGCGGCCGCGCAGCAGCTTGTCTCCCACGAGCTTGCCGAGCAGGGCGGCGTTGAGCTGGTCGATCACGCCAGGACCGGCACGTCGCACGAGCTTGCTCAAGGTGGTGGGGTGCGGGACGGGCCGGTCCAGCGGGATGTGCGGGCGAGTTCTGTGGGGGAGGCGGGTGGCCTGGTCGGGCAGCAGCGCGTCCCAGGCGGCAAGCGGCAGGGTGGTGACGCGAAGCAGCGGGAGCTCCCATAACAGCGACAACGGTGTCGCTCGACCACAACCAGCCAGGGTCCTATCAGCATTCCCCGTGGGATGCCAGAACTCGATCATGGCCTTGACCACTGGGTGCCGCTTGATGAAGGGGTTACGATGCGCCGTCGTTTGCTCGTCTTCGTCGGCGGAGGTTGGTGTCGTCTGGTCGTTCGTCTACTTGGCGCTGCGCCGCAGCCTTGAGCTGGTCCTGCTTTGCTTCCGGTCGGCAGAGGCCAAGGAGGTCGAGATCCTGGTGTTGCGACACGAGCTTGCGGTGCTGCGCCGCCAGCAGCCACGGCACCCAGATCGCCACCGTCGCGGTCGCGCGCAAGCTGCTCGCCCGCTCCTTCCACATCCTCAACCAGGTCCAGGCTACGACCACCACCAGCCGAGAAGGTCAGCCCGCCGGGGTGCGCTCGCTCGTCAGCATGCGCCTGCAACACGGCCGTCTCCATGACAAGCAGCCCGGCCCGAACTCCCAACGTCATGCGGATCCTCCCAGCCGGGAGCCCGAATGGGTGCTTGTGAGACCAACTCCGTCGACGGATGCGGGCCTTCTCGTCCCGCGATCCTGCGCCGGCCCTCGCCGGCGTCAAGGTCGCTCGTCCAGTCGGGCGCTCCACCTTGACCCCGGCTCGGCCCGGCAAATTGGGCCACCAGGAGAAGGAAGCAGGGCTTGACCAAGCCCGACCTCATGGGTGCTGACTATGCGGCGCGTCACGCGAGCTGTGCGCAGCGTGAGCGATCGCTGACGCGCCCAACTGGCGGTTCTGTCAGCTTGGTCGCGCGACCGTCAGGCCGAGCTGGTTGGCTACGGCGGCCATCCGGTCGTCGTAGGTGACGACCCTGGCAAGGTCAGCGCCGAGCTGCTGTGCGGTCGCGAGGTGGATGGCGTCGAGGGATCTGAGCTCCACCGGCAGCATCGCCCCCGCGGCGTCCAGGACGCGATCGTTGATCCTGACCAGGTCGACGCGGGCGAGGACGTCATGGCCGCGTCGGACCGCTTGCGGTCCAAGCGACAGCAGTGCCCGCGCGACCTCGGTGCGAGCGAGGGCGCTGGCGATGAGCGGCCGCCGGCGCCGGAGGTAGCGGCGCAGGGCCGCGGACTCCGGTTCGCGGACCGCGAGCTTGATGAGCGCGGAGGAGTCCAGGTAGGTCGCTTTGTTAGCGCTCATCGTGCCGCAGGCGTGTGAGCACGCTCGAGGGTGGTTCTTGGCCCGGTCCCAGGGGCAGCGGGTCGGGCAGGTCGTCCAGGTCGTGCTGGCTGGGCACGAGGTCGCCGGCGGCGGTGAGGCGCTCGATCGGGCTGCGGTCCGGTAGTGGGGCAAGGACGGCGACTGGGCGGCCTCGGTCGGTGACCTCGATTGTCTCGCCGGCCTCGACACGCCGTAGCAGCTCGCTTGCTCGCTGCCTGAGTTCACGCACTCCTACTGTCGCCATGTGCTAGTTGTAGCACATGGCGACAGGCTCCGTCGAGATAGCGGCGGCCGGGATTTCGCTCCACTTTCGGATAGCGCCGGGATGCGCCCGTACCGCTGTGGTCCTGGGATGCACTGACGGAAGATGCAGCCACAGCGACACCTGGGTCGGCTGCATGGTCTGGTCGACCACCGCCAGCAGCTCAGCCGTGAGGGTGTCCAGGTCGATCTCGTCCTGCAGGCGAGTGCTGAACGCCGCGATCGTCCTGGTGGCGTCGTAGCGGTGGCGGTTGAACCGCCGATCGACCGCCTGCTGGACGCGGCGGCGGGCCGGCTGGAACAGCGCCGCCACCGCCAGGGTCGCGCCGGCCACCGCCAGGCTCGAGCTTCGGCCAAGGAGCTGCCCGAGCCCCAGGACCACCCCCGCATAGCCTCCCCCCAGCAGCACGGTCAGCAGTCCGTAGGCCAGCGTGCGGCTGATGATGCGGTCCAGGTCATACAGCCGGTAGCGCAAGATCGCCGCGCCGACCGCCACCGGCAGGACCGCCACGCAGAACTGGGCGGCCACCGAGCCGATCAGGCCCGTAGCACCCAGCGCCAAGGCCGGCAGGGCGACCGCGGCCCCCAGCACCGCCAGCGCCGCCGCCAGCGCCACCCAGCGCAGCTGCTGGCGCTCCACCCCGCGGGCGCGGCGGAAGCGCACCACCAGCGACCCGGCGGCCACCATGACGGCCAGGATGGTGACCGCCAGGGCGACCCAGTTGGTGACCAGCAGCGCACCATCGAGGGTGTGGAAGTCGAACGGTCCGTCCAGCGCCTGGTACGGGCCCAACGGTGGGGGCGCCAGCGGCACCGCCAGCAGGCCGGCGAGCGGCGCGGCCGCCGCGATCCCGGCCCACCAGCGCCAGCGGGGCGAGGGCAGCGTCCCGGTCGGGGTGAACAGCATGACAAAGCCCATGCACGCCAGCGACGCCATAGCGAAGGCGGGATAGTACAAGGCAACCAAGCCGGCGGCTGGCAGGGCACCGGGCCGGACCAGCAGCCCATAGGGCCCATACGCTGCGGTCACCCCGGTCGCGCCGAGGAACAGGCCAAACGCCAGCAGCAGCCAACCCACCGGGTGGCCGGGCCGGCGGCTGCCAAGCAGCGCCCCGACCGTTGCCGCGCTCACACCCGCAACCACCAGGAGCGGGTCCAGCGTCATCAGATCGGGCCGGCCGGCCTGGACCAGCAGGTTGTGCAGCCAGACGGCCGCGACCAGCGCGAGCATGGCCAGCGCCCACAGCGTCCACGCCAACGCGCCCGGCCACCGGCGCGGCCAGGCCAGTCGGGCGGCAGGGGTCACCGCCATGGTGCTTGCTGCACGCAGCTCACCTCCGACACCGCCACTCTCGCGACGGCGTGGATCACCCGCCACTCTGGCCGGCCTGCGTCTCGGTAACGTTACGAGCGGTCGACCGGCCGAACCACCAGGGCTTTGTGAAACAGGCTCGTACCAGGGTGTTGCACAAACGCTTGCGGCTGATCGTTGATGGCACTGTCAGTACTCCATCAGGTCACGGCGGCTGGCCCGTGAGTAGTTTCTCTACACTCTCGAGCCCGGCAGGGCCGTCGGTGACGGCCAGGACCCGGACATCGCCGAGTCCGACAAGCAGCTCGCACATGCGCGTAGCCTCAGTACTCACCCGGTGGGCTCCCTGGCGATCGACGGTTGTCTCAGCAACTCCCGACGATCGCGGAGCCCCCCGGCGCCGCACGCGAACCCTCGGCCAGCCCCGGCTACAGGCCTCCACCCGGCTCAAACGCGAAGTGCCGGTTGTCCTGGTCGTTGAGCTGGCCCTGCTCTCGCCCTGACAGAGGGCGGTGTGACCGGTCCGTCAGATGTGCAGTGCGTAGGTCAGGTGGGTGGCGGTCGGCGAGATGCGTACTTCGCGTTGGACGAGTTGGCGGCGGTGGCAGTCGACCAGGAGGGGTGTGCCTGAGCCGAGCACGATCGGGGCGAGATGGATGATCAGCTTGTCGGCGAGCCCGGTGTCGACGCACTGGCGGATCACGCCGCCGCCGCCCATCACGATGACGTCCTTGTCGCCGGCCGCTGCTTTGGCCTGGTCGATCGCCGATGCCAGCCCGTCGGTGACGAACGTGAAGTCGAGATCGAGCCGAACCTTCTGCGGCGCCGAGTGGGTGACGACGAAGAACGGCGGCGTGGTGGCGTGCTCTGCTCCGTAGCCCATCTCGTCGCTCCAGCCGTGCGGTCCGTCGACGACGTCGAACAGTCGGCGACCCATCACCACTGCGCCGGGGGCCTCGGCAATCTCACGCAGCACTTCCCTGTCGACCTCGTGGTCGCTTTCCACCCAGGCGTGCAGGGGCTCGCCGCCTCGGCCCAGACCGTGCTCCAGGTCTGGATCGGGGCCGGTCACGAACCCGTCGAGTGACATGGTGATATCTGCGACGACCTTCGTCATGGGTCCCTCCGCGGTGCGGTTCTCGTTGCGGTGCAAGAGCTAAGACTGCTCCGGTCACGAGAACTCATCGTGCTGGCTGGCCCCGCTGTTCGGCAGCGAATTGCGGGGCCGGCGCCGCGCCGGGCACCCTGCTCAAATGCGAAGCGCCCCTTAATGGGAAGCGCTCGTCCAGCTTCGGACCGCTGGCCGGGTGAACACAGCAGCGGTAGCGCTCATGTCGCCCGGTGACCAGAACCACGCCGTGACGGCGACCCATCGTGGCGCTGGCCAGACAAGCGACGGTGCGATCCGGCAGGGCCGCTTCTGGTGGATCGCGGTGCTCCGTGGAGCGCTCGCCCTGTTGTTTGGGGCAGCGGCGCTGGCCTCACCGCGCGACCGCGCCATGCCCCTCCGGATCGGGACGTCGACCCTTACGAAGGGATCGAGCCATGGCATCAGTCTTCAAGCGCGTCAAGGAATTCACCCAAAGCCGCCAAGGGGAGCAGCTCAAGGAGCAGGTCAAAGAGCAAGCCGGCAAGCCGGAGAATCGTCGCAAGCTCAAGGAGTTCGGGAAGCGCTACATCAAGCGTCGGTAGCGCCGTGGCGGGCGTCGGCTCGACCGGGGGTGGTGTGGTCGGCGGACCGGTCCGGTTCCGTCGCGGGAAAGGGCGTGAGGGGATCGCGACGCACGCGATCGTCGACAGACCGTCGACCGAGCCGATGGCGGCACTAGTGATCGCTGCCGACGCAACGCTCGCCCTAAGGCGCCGGCCGTGGCTCCGGCAGACGGACGTCCACACTTAATGGACATTCCGGAGCGGCTCAGTGAAGCTGCCGCTCTTTTCGCGGGATGGCGTGGGATGGGGGCCGTAGGCCCAGCACGAAGCCCATGACCAGCGGAAACGTTGATATCTGCCGCCCAGAGTCCCTCATCCACGTTGTTCGGTGGGCATCCGATGCGGAGGCCGAGCCGGCTCGCTCCAAGCCCAGATCATCCCGTCAGGATGATGACGCCGGTAGAGCCGCGGGTAAGGATGTTTGTGGCATTCGGCGCTCGAGGTCGGGGGCGGTGATTGGAGAGATGGCGACCGAAGCATGGCGGGTGTCATCCCGCGCGACCGTTGCCCAGCGCTGGCTCGCCCGGCTGAGCCTGGCGGCCGCGGCAGCGGCGGTGGTGGTGCTCCTGGCCATGGCCGGCGCCAAGAGCCTGGCGCTGGTGGCCGTCGGAGCGGGCGGCCTGGCGCTGACCGCAGCCGGGGTCTGGTGGACGCTCTCACGCCGGGGTGTGCTGCGACTGCTGGCGCTCGCACTCGTGGTCGGCGCGCCAGTCGCCGTGCTCGTCCTGTATGTCCTGGCCCACCTGGCATGGCTGGTGCTGCTGTCACTGGCGCTGTGGACCGTCGCGGTGGGCGCCGGCCGTGCCGCCTTGAGTCGGGACACCGGCCCCGAGCCGATGCCGGAGTCTGAAGTGTCGCCGCCGAGGCGGCCGTTCCTGATCATGAATCCGCGGTCGGGCGGCGGCAAGGTGGCGAAGTTCGGCCTCGAGGGCAAGGCCAGAGCGCTGGGCGCGGAGGTGGCCCTGCTCGAGGGGCCAGGGATGGTCGACGTGACGGAGATCGCCCGGAAAGCGGTGGCCAACGGCGCCGACCTGCTCGGCGTGGCCGGCGGCGACGGGACGCAGGCGCTCGTGGCGGCCGTCGCCGCCGAGCACGAGATTCCGCTTCTGGTCATCTCGGCAGGCACCCGCAACCATTTCGCCCTGGATCTGGGGCTCGACCGCGATGACCCGGCGCGATGCCTGGATGCACTGACCGACGGCGTCGGACTGCTGGTCGACCTCGGCTTCATCGGTGGGCGCCCGTTCGTCAACAACGCCTCGTTCGGCGCCTATGCCGCCGTGGTCCAAAGCCCCGCCTACCGTGCCGACAAGGCCCAGACGACCTTGAACACGCTCCCTGAGCTGCTTGCCGGTCAGCGCGGACCGCGCCTGCGGGTCCGCGCGGGGAGGACGACCATCGACGGGCCGCAGGCGGTGCTGGTGAGCAACAACACCTACGGCATGGGTGATGTCGCCGGTCTCGGGCGCCGGTCTCGGCTGGACGGCGGCGTGCTCGGCGTGCTCGGTGTCACGGTTGGCAGCGCCCTGCAGGCCGCGGGACTGCTGCGAGGCCGCCACTGGCGTGGCCTCACCGTGCGCTCGGCCCGCGAGGTAATCATCGAGGCGGACGCATCACACATCCCGGTCGGAGTGGACGGTGAGGCGCTGTCGCTTCCAACCCCGGTGCGCTGCACCGTGCGGCCCAAGGCGCTGCAGGTCAGGGTGCCTCGCAACCGTCCGGGCGTCCCTCTGCCGAAGCCGCCAATGAACTGGAGGTTGCTAGGACGCATGACCCTGACGCGATGACCTCAGCGGCCTCCCCCCTGCGCTGACAGCGTCACGGCCAGCACGTAGGTCACGATCAGCAGCTCCAAGGTCAGCCCATGGCCGTTGGTCGAAGCGAACGAGCGCCGCGCCGCCTCAGGGCCCGGGCCTGCCGTTCGGTTTCGTGCGGCTCATTCACCCCATTTCCTTCGGCGCCGGATGATCTCGTCGTCACCCTCTCGCCGCGATTCATACCGACGGGATGATGTTGCGCAGCTCCTGGCGGTATTGAATCCGCGCGGATTCTCGCCATCCAGGACTCCGTTGCCCAGGTTGTGGGAGGTATCTCGTGGCGACGATCAACAGGAGGAAGCCTCGAGTCGCGCGGCGAGCCCCCAGTAGTCCGGGCTTGAGTTCGCCGCGGCCTATGCCGAGGCCTATGCGGACCAGAACGACCGCGACCATCGCGCCTTCGTCGCCGCCGTCAACGTCGGGAGCGTGGCCGCCCAGCAGGGTGTAGGACCTCGCCGTGACAGCGGACCAGATCTTCTTCGGTTTGGGTCTGACGGTGGTGCTGGCCGTCGGCTCGCAGGTCCTGGCGAGCCGGGTGCGCATCCCCGCTCTGATCGTCCTGCTGCCGGTCGGTTTCATCGCCGGTGCCCTCACCGACGACATCAATCCCAACAACCTCCTGGGGTCGCTGTTCCAGCCGATCGTCTCGCTGGCGGTAGCCCTGATTCTCTTCGACAGCGGGGTCGGGCTGAACCTGCGCAAGCTGGAGGGCGGCACGCGCTCGGTCGTGGTCCGGCTGATCGCCATCGGCGTGCCGATCACCTGGGCGTTCGCCGGCCTCTTCGCCGCGCTGCTGCTCGGCATGTCGAAGGGGGCGGCGCTCATGCTCGGCGTCATCCTGGTCGTCTCCGGTCCCACGGTGGTGGGGCCGCTGCTGAACTTCGTCCGGCCTGCCGAGCGCGTGCAGCGGACGCTCCTGTGGGAGGGCTCGCTGATCGACCCGGTCGGCGGCATCCTCGGCGCGCTCGTCTTCACCGCCGTCGTCGCCAGCGGCTACCAGTTCGGGCAGTTCCTGCTCAGCGCCGCTGTCGGCCTCGCCGGAGGCATTGTCGGAACGGCGCTGCTGTGGCTGGTGCTGCGCAAGCTGGATCTGGATATGGGAGGGGTCCTGGGCTCGCTGGCGACCGTCGCCGCCGTGATCGGCGTGGCGGCGGCCTGCGACATCGCCCGTGACGACACCGGCCTGCTCGCCGCGCTCATCATGGGCCTGGCCCTGGCGAATCTGCCCGGGTTCGACATCCCGGCCAGCCGACCGTTCGGCGAGACGGTGATCCAGCTCCTCATCGGCGTGCTCTTCATCTCCATCGCGGCCAGCGTGACCCCAAGCTCCGTGAGGAGCGTGCTGCTGCCCACCCTGGGGCTCGTCGCCGTGCTGGTCCTTGTGACCAGGCCCCTGGTGGCGTGGGTGTCGACGCTGCGGACCAACCTGTCGAAGGGGGAGCGCGCCTTCATCGGCTGGATGGCCCCACGGGGCATCGTCGCCGCCGCCACGGCGTCGGCGTTCTCGAAAACCCTGATCGCCCACGGCATCGGCGGCGCTTCCAAGATCCTGCCCGCCACTTTCCTGGTGATCGTCGCGACGGTGACCATCTACGGGCTGACCGCGTCGCCGGTCGCCAGGCTGCTTGGTGTGACTCGCCCGGCCCGCAGCCGGCCGCTCCTGGTCGGCGACGTCCCCTGGGCGGTCGACCTCGGCCGGGCGCTGAAGTCCGCTGGCCTCGACGTGCTGATGTGGGCCGGCCCGCAGAAGCAGCGCGACGCCATCAGCAGGGCCGGGCTCGAGCTTGCCCGCGGCGAGCTGCTCGCCGAGGCTACCGGCCGCGGCGCAGAGCTCGAGGGCGTCACCACCGTGCTGCTGCTCACCAGCGAAGACGACTTCAACGCGCTCGCCTCGACGCTGCTACGAGGCAACCCCGACGGGCCTATCGTGTACCGGGTTGGCGCCCCACGCTACAGCCACGGCGTCGTCGCGCCCTACGCCGAGGACGAAGTCCTCTTTGGCGAGACACTGACCAGGACCGCGATCAGCGAGCGACACCACCAGGGCGCCGGGATCGTCACGCGACCCGCTGGCGGCGCGGTCCCCGACGGCCACGACCTGCTCTTCGCCATCCGCGCCGACGGCCGACTCGTCCCTGCGACGAAGCACGAGCGGCCGGCGCCGGAAGAGGGCGACACGCTCGTGCTGCTCGCCCCGCCACACCGCCCGGCGCCTCCTTCCTGAGCGGTGTCGGCGCTGGGACGCGGGCGCCGCGAAGGCCCGCAACAGCCCCGAGCCGCTGGTTCACCCATGGCTGCGCGCCGCCGACGCAGCGGGTGGCGTCGATCGCGTCCCCATCCGATCGCCGCTGAGGAACCTCGCGGCGTTGATGAGGGCCAGGTGGGTGAAGGCCTGCGGGAAGTTGCCGACCTGCCGCTTGCGGGCGACGTCGTACTCCTCTGCATACAAGCCGACGTCGTTGCGCAGCGCGAGCAGCCGCTCGAACAGCTTCCGCGCCTCGTCCTCGCGGCCGTTGGCCGCGAGCGCGTCGACGAGCCAGAACGAGCAGGCGAGGAACTGGGCCTCGGTGCCCGACAGGCCGTCGTCGGTCGCGTCGGTCGAGTAGCGCGAGATGAAGCCATCGTGGCCGAGCTCGGTGCGGACGGCGTCGATGGTCCCTGTGAAGCGGTCGTCGGTGGGTGGCAGCAGGCCGACCAGCCCGACCATCAGCGCGCCGGCGTCCAGGGCCTTGGAGCCATAGGACTGCGTGAAGGTTTTGCGCTGCGGGTCGTAGGCCTTGTCGAGGATCTCGTCGTGGAGCTCGGTCCGGATCTGCTTCCAACGCTCCAGCGGCCCCTCCAGCCCGAACTGCTCGCTCAGCGCGATGGCGCGGTCGAACGCGACCCAGGCCATCAGCTTGGACTGGGTGTAGTGCCGCCGCGGTCCGCGGGCCTCCCACATGCCGTCGTCGGGTTCGCGCCAGACGGTCTCCAGGTAGTCCAGGAGCTTGCGCAGCTGCCTCCACCTGCGCGGGAGGAACTGCCCGGTCGCCGCCGCCTCCGCCCAGCCCACGCCGAGGACCTCGCCGTACACGTCGAGCTGGAATTGGCCGGCGGCGGCGTTGCCGACCCGGACCGGCTTGGAGCCTTCGTAGCCAGGCAGCCAGTCGAGCTCGTACTCGTCCAGCCGCCGCTCGCCGGCGATGCCGTACATGATCTGCGCCTGCTCGGGGTGCCCGGCCGTCGCCCGGAACACGGACTCGATGAACGCGCGCGCCTCGTCGGTGTAGCCGCCGGCAAGCAGCGCGTTGAGGGTCAGCACCGAGTCGCGCAGCCAGGTGTAGCGGTAGTCCCAGTTGCGCTCGCCGCCCAGGTCCTCCGGCAGCGACGTGGTGGGCGCGGCCACGACCGCGCCGGTGACCTGGTCGGTGAGGCCCTTGAGGACGATCAGCGAGGTCACCACCTCGTTGCGGTAGTCGCCCTGATAGCTGCAGCGCTCCGACCAGTCGCGCCACCACGCCTCGGTGCGGGCCAGCGCCGACTGCGTATCCTCGGTTCGAGCGGGGCGCTGGTAGGAGGGGAACCAGCTGAGGGCGAACCGCTCGCTCGCCCCCTCGCCAACGGTGAACTCCGCCACGGTGGTGAGGTTCTCCCCGCGCAGCTCCGCCGGCGTGCTCAGGTGCACCGCGTCGGGGCCGGCCTGGGCGACGATGCCGTCGGGGACGCGCTGCACCCACGGCACGACGGAGCCGTACTCGAACCGGATGATCAGCTGCATGCGCATCGGGACGCGGCCACGCAGCCCCTGCACGATGCGCATGAGCTGGGGGGCGCCGCCATCACGCAGTGGCATGAAGTCGATGACCCGCGCGGCGCCCTCGGCGGTCTGGAAGTCGGTCTCGAGGACCAGCGTGCCCTGGCGGTAGCGGCGCGACACGCTGCGGACCTCGCCCGCGGGGGCGATCAGCCAGCGGCCGTGCTGCTCCTCTCCCAGCAGCGCCGTGAAGCACGACGCGGAGTCGAAACGGGGCAGGCAAAGCCAGTCCACCGAGCCGTTCCGGCCGACCAGGGCGGACGTCTGCAGGTCGCCGATCAGAGCGTAGTCTTCAATCCTCATCGGAGCTCCTCTCCCTCGGACTCCCCGGCTCCCTGCCGTCGCGAGCAGCGCGTTGACCTGCTCCTCCGGGTCGATCGCCCCACGACCGTCGCCCCACTCGGGGCGCGGCGCATCACTCGATCGGGATGAATCGCGTCCTAGACGGCCGGTGTTTTGGCTTGGGTGGCGTCCGATATGCGAGAATCGCACGATTGTGATTCAGGGGTGCGGAAACTCCCTACACGGTCTGCTCAGTGCGGCTGTCCGGTCCCAGGGCATGCTTGACAGCTGCGTCTCACCAGACGGTTGGCAATCACCGCCGCCGCGCGTAGAACCGGAGTTGAGGTATCCGCGAATGGGGCGGCACACGCCGGCCCATTCGCTCGTTTCAGCCACCTGACCAGGGCGGCGTTCTCGGCCTGACATGGCTGCCTGGCGTGTTGCTGGCTCGGTTCTAGAACACCGTGGGCAGTTCGTCAGCTTTGCTCATGGCCTCTTCCATTGACCAAGTTGCGTGAATCCGAGTGGTGTTCCACTGGGCGAGGCGGCTCTGCATGACGGACATTGGGCACAGCTCGGGCCCATGCTCGGCGATGATCACGAATTGTATGTAACCCCCCTTTTCGCGCAGCTGGAGCCGAGAACGCCGCTCCGAGGATACGACTGCGCGTGTCCGGTCGAGGGGATCTCAGCGTGAGCCCGACGCCTTCCTCCGGCGTACCGAGGTCACTTCATTCCAGTGGCTGGCGGGCGATCGCGGGTGGTTCGCGTCCGGCGAGCAGCCAGCCGCCGATGGTACCGACGAGGGGGCAGGCCGACGACGATCACGATGAGGTCGTCGACCGGCACGTGGGCTGACTGTGGTGGCGAGGCTGCTGCGGTACCAGGCGATGGCGGCGACTTAGGCGACGGCGGTGCCGAGCAGGCCGAGGGCGCCGGCGGTGGCGCCGGTGAGCGTGCGGCGTGTCCTGCTGCTGGCCCCGGTAGCGGTGAGCGTGCGGAGCTCGCCGGCGGTCTCGCTGCGGATCAGGCCGACGGTCATCGCCGGCGGCCCGAGCGCCAGGAGGATCCCGGCCACGGTGGCCCAGTTAGCGTCTGGATCCTTGGATTGGTGACGCAATCGCTGGGAAGGCAGCGGAACCCTCCGGGGCCGAAGCCGCTGGGGGCGATGAGCTGCAATCCGGCGACGCTGGCAAGTGCGGCCCGCTTCTACACAGCCGCATCTTCGATACCGGTTACGAGTGCCGCGGCAGCCAACGTTTGCCCTGTTGCAGTCCGGCCAGCGCCGCCTACCGGGCGGCGGAACGCCCGCCGGCCCTCTGCTCGCACCGAATGTGCCCCGGGTTGATCATGGTGGCGCCGCGATCGTCGCGCCGTCCCCGTAGCACAACCTCAAGTCTCCGAGCGCCTTGGACCGGCTGCGAGCACCCGGGCGCGGGCTCGATGGACCCCGACCGACGGAGTTGCAGCCCATGGCCGACACGACACCCAGCCAACCCGAGGGAACCTCCCAGCCGGCGCGCCAGTACCGTCCCAGCCGCGGCCGCCGCGTGGGCGACGCCATCATCAGCATGTTCATCCGGGCAGGCCTGGTGCCCAGCTCCTACCTGCTGACGACACGCGGCCGCAAGACCGGCCGCCCGCGCACCAATCCGGTGACCGTCGTCGAGCACGACGGCAAGCGGTGGCTGGTGGCCCCCTACGGACCCGTGTCGTGGGTGCACAACGCCCGCGCCGCCGGGCGGGTCACCCTGCGCCGCCGCCGGCGCGACACGCATGAGTACGCCGTCCGCGAGGTCTCACCCCAGGAGGCCGGGCCCGTCCTCAAGCGGTACGTCGGAATCGCTACGGCTACGCGACCGTACTTCCAGGCCGCCAAGGATGCTTCGGTGGAGGACTTCATCGCCGAGGCTGACCGCCACCCGGTGTTCGAGCTCACGCCCCTCACCAGGGATCGTCCCGACGACCACCGTGAAAGCTGACAGGGAAAACGTCAGCTGCTGCGGCACGAGTTTCCCTACATGGATTCAAGCCGGCCTGCGGCCGGACGGCCGGGCACTGGCCTGCGCGCGGCGGGGCCCCTTCCCCGCCGTGCTCGGCCTCGCCCGGCCAGCACCGAACCACCGAACGCAGGGCACACTTCACCAGCTTCGGTCTCCTGAGGCTTCCGTCTCCTCGGTTGGCCGGATAGGCTAATGCGGAAAGGAGCGGATATGTTCAACTTCGGCATGGGCGAGATCCTGCTCGTGGTGGTGACCCTCGCGGTGCTAGTCGGCATCGTGGCATTGGGTGTTGCTCTGGGGCTGCGGGTCGGCCGCCGGTAGACCCTCGCTCACCGGCCGGATCGAGAGAATCACCACGACCGGCATGTGGTCACAGTGAGGCAGTCGGGCTTCTCACTGTTAGTGGAGGGAGACGGCCATGGGATGGCTCTGGATTCTGTTCATGGTGCTGATGGGAGCCATCCCGATCGCGCTCGTCATCCTGGCCGTGGTGATGATTCCACGCCGTAGGAAATCGGAAAACGCGGACTCACATGTCGAGTGGTGGACTCCACCGAACCACTAGCAGAACGAAACCGGCGAGATCAGCCTTGCCGTACCGGCCCTCGCTCCAGAGGCTGCCAGACCAACTGGAGGACCTGGGCGGCCCAACAAGGATAGGCAATCCACCGTCGATCTGGTGGCCTCTAATGGCTGCTCAAGGGGCCGGGCGCGGTTGCCGTCGCGTCCCGGCCCCACCTCTATAAATCGGGGTAGGTTCACGCCCGGCTGGACGGCGGGCTGCAGTGCCCCGAGCCTGGACCTGATGGAATGGCGCGTTGGTGATCAACGTCCTCGATCACCGCGGTTGCGGTTCGGCTCTCCCTGTTCACGCCGCAGCCGGTTCGCTTCCAGCCGGCCCGAACCGGGCGCTCATCGACCAGCTGGAATGACCAGAGGGAATGACCGCAACGCCGCCACGGGGTCAGAGGTGGATGCGGGCCAACAGGTCGAGTAGCCCATGGCCGCCATGCTGCCGGCGGCTCCTTCCACGATTGCGCGAAGGCTCGTAAAGCTTTCCCGAACAACCACGGGCTTGGGCCGCGGTGAGTCCAGCCTTCACCGCGCGGGGGAGTCGCCCCCGCGTTCCGTGGCTGTGGTGATCGTCTAGTACGTGAATTCCAGGTGATCTGCGAGGATCCGTGATTCAACAGGGCCTGTGCGTGGTATCGGATGGGGGGTGCTGTCGCTGGGCAGGAGCTTTGGCGCCTGCTCGACCTGGACTCGGTCGCTGCTGCGGCGAATCGGGACCGCGCCAGGTTGTGGTTAGGAAGTTATGGGGCTTCTCGACCTTACAAGGAGGCAGCATGCATGACGCAGCGGGATCACCGTCCCGTCGCAGCCCGCGCCGGCTCGGCCGGCTCCGCAATGTGCTCACCCTCTGCCTGGTGACCGCGCTGGTCGCCCTCGCCCCGGTAGCGGGAGCCGCCGCGGCGCAGCCAGGCAACGCCTACCACCAGACCAACCTCGTCTCAGATCTGCCCGGCATGGCCCAGCTCACCGACCCCGACCTGGTCAACCCCTGGGGTATGTCGACCGGCCCGGCGACCCCGATATGGGTGTCCGACAACGGCGCCGACAAGGCCACCCTCTACCGCGGCTTCGTCAACGGCAGCCCGATCCAGAAGGTGCCGCTGGTGGTGAACATCCCTGGCGGCGCCCCGACCGGGCAGGTGTTCAACCCCACGTCCGGGTTCGTGGTCCACTCCGGCGCCGCCAGCGGCCCTGCCGCTTTCATCTTCGACTCCGAGGCGGGGCTGGTCACCGGTTGGAACCCGGGTGTGCCCCCGCCGCCGCCCTCCACCCAGGCGCAGGTGGGTGCCAGCGTGCCCGATGCCGTCTACAAGGGCCTTGCGATCGCCAGCACCGCCGATGGCACCTTCCTGTACGCGGCCAACTTCCACGCGGGGCAGATCGACGTCTTCGACTCAGGCTTCAACCTGGTCCACCTGTCGGGCAGCTTCCAAGACCCCAAGATCCCGTCGGGCTTCGCACCGTTCAACATCCAGGAGCTCGGCGGTCTGCTGTACGTCACCTACGCCAAGCAGGACGCCGCCCGCCACGATGACGTCGCCGGCCAGGGTCTCGGCTTCGTCGACGTCTACAGCACCAGCGGGCAGCTGCTGCGCCATCTGATCGAGCGGGGCCAGCTGAACGCACCGTGGGGCCTGGTGCTGGCCCCGGCGGGGTTCGGCCGCTTTGGCGGTGACCTGCTGGTGGGCAACTTCGGCGACGGCCGCATCAACGCCTACGACCCAGCCACTGGAGGGTTCCGCGGGCGCCTCAAGCACGAGGATGGCAGCCCCATCCAGATTGACGGCCTGTGGGCGTTGCGCTTTGGCAACGGCGTCATCGGCAACCAGTCCACCATGCTGTTCAGCGCCGGCATCGACGACGAGGCCCACGGCCTGTTCGGTGCGATCGAGGCGGCACACTAGCCGCCGCTGCTGCTGCCAGAAGGCCCGGTGCCGCTGTCGTCCCGCGGCACCGGACCGTCTGGCGCTGTGGTATGGCGCCATGGTCGGACACTGCGTCGACCTGCCGAGCTACCTCTGGCCCGGTCAACGTCATGGCGGCAACGACCAGACGGCCCGGGAGAATCCGACGGCGTCGAGGATGGCCTGGCGCTCGGCGGGACTTCGCCGACGCCAGTCGGGATCTCAACCGCACCTACGCGCACTGGTTGCTTCGTCGACCGACCATCCGGCCGCTGCAGCGAGGCGGTCGCCGCCGGCTTCACCCACGTCAAGGTGAAGGTCGGCGCCAACATCCAGGACGACCTGCGACGCCTGCGCATCGCCCGCGAGGCCTGGGGCACCCGGCCACGCGTCCGCCCTCAGAGCCGCCAGACGACGGGCAGCTCGGCGTCGATCCCGCCGGAGTAGTCATGGATCACCTCGAGCAGTTCGGCCATGCGGGCCTGCCAAGCCTGGTTGACGGGGAGGCGCTCCAGCTCGGCGAGCATGCCCCGGTAATCGTCGCACTCGATGACGTGAAACAGATCAGGGCCACTGCGCCAGATCGTCCACGAGTGCACCCCCGCCGCCCGGATGGCGTCAGTCAGCGCCTCCGGGACGCTACGATGCGCCTCCTCGTAGGCGGCTTCCGCGCCCGGCTTCAGCCGGGTGTGCAGGGCAACTCGCATCATGGGCGATATCGGCTGTCTCTCATGAGGTGCGTGAGCATCCTACGCCGGCACCGCCCGGCCTGGACGCCGGCGACCGTTCCAGGCCCGGGCTGTCAAGCCTTGGGACCAGTTTCCCCCGGCCGCCTGGTGGCCAAAGACCATGGTGCCACCTTCACGGGGATGCCGTTGAGGACGGCGTTGCCGGACAGCTCGTCGTATCGTTCATCGTCGGCGAGCAGATTGGAGTTCACGCCCGGGTGCGCCCGTGCCACCGCCATGGCCACGCCGGGGAGGTCGTGCCCCCAGCCGTGGGGCAGGCTGACCACGCCAGGGGTGACCGCGTCGGTGACCTCGATGGGGGCGGCGAGGGTGCCGGTCCGCGAGGAGACGCGCGCGGTGCTGCCGTCCGTGAGTCCGAGGCGTGCGGCGTCGGCGGGGTTGACCTGGAGGGTGCAGCGCGCTTTGCCCTTTGCGAGCGTTTCGATGTTGTGCATCCAGGAGTTGTTGGATCGCAGGTGGCGCCGGCCGATGAGCATCAGAGTCTCGTCGTCCTGGTCGTAGGTGCGGGCGAGCGACGCCCGCAGACGCTCCACGTCGGAAACCAGCGGTTGGGGGGCGAGCTCCACCGTCCCGGATGGCGTGCGGAGCACCTCCGGGAGTCGTGGTTCGAGCGGGCCCAGGTCGACCCCGTGTGGATGCTCGAGGAGCGTGTCGAGCGTCAGCCGGTAGGGGCCGGCGCGGAGCATGAAATCCACGATTCGCTCCGGGCCGGTGCGGGGCGCCAGCTCGGCGAGCACGTCGTCGGTGTGGCGTTGGTGAAACGGGGAGGAGGGGTCGTCGACCGCGCGGTCGACGAGCGCCCGGATCGCGGCGTCGTCCGCAATGGCGGGGTCGGCATCCGCGCCGAGGCCCTGAGCGGCCAGCGCAAGCTTGGACAGGATCTGCCACTCGTCGAGTTGTCCTGGTTGGAGGTTGTAGACGGGTGGCGAGTAGTTCGCGACGTTGCGCACTGCGAACAGATAGAACGCGAGGTCGTAGTGTCCGCGCGCCAGCGGGCTCGGCGGCGGGAGGATCACGTCCGCGTGGCGGGTCGTTTCGTTGACGTAGAAGTCGACGCACACCAGAAGCTCCAGCGAACCGAGGGTGCGCTGCAGGCGCCCGCTGTTGGGGGCCGACAGCGCCGGGTTGCCGGCGATTGTGATGAGCGCACGTACCTGACCCTGGCCCGGGGTCTCGATCTCTTCGGCGAGGCAGGCAATCGGGAGCTCGCCGAAGGTTTCCGGCAGCCCGCGCACACGGCTGCGCCAGCGTCCGATCCGGGTCTCGCGCCCGTAGCGCGGCGCCCCGAGCGTGTTCGGCGCACCGGCGGCCGGCTTGGGGAACATCGCGCCGCCGGGACGATCCAGGTTGCCGGTGAGCGCGTTGAGGACGTCGACCAGCCAGCTTGCGATCGTCCCGAACTCTTGGGTGCACGTCCCGGTGCGTCCGTAGACAGCTGCGCTGGGCGCCGCGGCGAGCTCGCGCGCGAGCCGGCGGATGGTGGCGGCGCTTATCCTGCACCGCGAAGCGACGGCTTCGGGTGTGAAGTCACGAGCCAACCTCTCGACCACGTCCGCACCAGCGACGAATTCCGCGGCGGCGCCCAGGTCGACCAGACGGTCGGCGAACAGGGTGTTCACCATGGCCAAGAGGAACTGCGCGTCGGTGCCGGGGCGGATCGGGACGTGCTCGGAGGCGTGCTCGGCTGTGCGGGTGCGCTTGGGATCGACCACGACGACCTTCCCGCCCCGCTCACGGATGCGACGCAGGCGTCCTGGCCAGTCCGGAGCGGTCGCCAGACTTCCGTTGGACTCGTAGGGATTGGCGCCAAGAAGCAGGAGGTAGGAGGTGCGGTCCAGGTCGGGAACGGCGTGGGTGAGCATCGTCCCGAACATCAACGCGCTCGAGATCTCCTTCGGCCGCTGATCCACGGTGCTGGCGGTGAACACGTTGCGCGTGCCGAGCGCGCGCAGCAGCAGGCGGCTGTAGAGCATGCCAGAGAGATTGTGGACAGTCGGATTGCCGAGATATACCGCGACCGCGTCGCGACCGTGACGTTGGATGATCGGCGGCAGCCGGCGTGCGACCTCGGCGAACGCTTCCTGCCATGAGGCCGCGCGCAGTTCGCCGTCGCGGCGGACCAACGGCCCACGCAGGCGGTCGGGGTCGTCGTGCAGGTGGCCGAGCGTGGTGCCCTTGGGGCAGATGAACCCGCGGCTGAAGACGTCGTCCTCGTCGCCGCGGATCCCTGTCACCGCGCCCTGGCTGATCGTGAGCTCCAGGCCGCACGTCGCCTCGCAGAGCGGACAGGTTCTGAAGACGGTCGTCTCAGCGGATGAGGACACTCGCCACCTCCTCACCGGCGCCTTGCGTTGCCCCGGATTGCAGGACCTCAGGCGTACCACATTCCGCCGCTCGCCGCGCGGCGGTATCCCAGGGTTCGATAGATGGCGTTGACGAGCGCCTGGCCCCGGTCAGCGAGGCCGACGCCGTCGCCGAGGCGGTTCATGACGTACCCGAATGACAGGCGGCCCTTCGGGTCCGCGAAGCCGAGCGAGCCGCCGTTGCCCAGGTGACCGAATGCCTCCTCGGACAGGATCACGCTGTCGTTCTGGCCTGGCGCCAGGTGGTGGTTGTCCGAGCCCTTCAAGAACCCCGTTGCCCATCGTGTGGGAACCAGCATCACTGCGTCCTTCGCGACCGCGGCGCTGACCGCCCCCATCGCGGGGATCGCGTCGTCAGGTACGAGGCGGACGCCGTTGAATTCCCCTCCGAGCGCGAGCGGACGATACATGCCCGCCAGCCCGCGCGCGTTGGTGATCCCGTTGGCGGAGGGGATCTCGGCGGCGTGGACCTGGCGGGTGTTGACCGCGCCGGGCAGGAGGATGCCGCCGGCGTTCCATACGACCATCCCGGGAATCGACGTCGGGTCGGTCATCGCCGCCGTGTAGAACTCAGGCAGCGGCTGGCCCGGCGCTGGCGGGTTCGGGGATATGTTGAGCGCGACCCGCGTCTCGTGCTCCTCGGGCAGGCCGATCCAGAAGTCGAGTCCGAGCGGCTCGGCGACTTGCGTGCGGAAGAATGTGCCGAGTGAATGGCCCGTCACACGCCGCACGACCTCGCCGACGAGGTGGCCGAAGACCAGCGCGTGGTAGCCGTTGCGGGTACCCGGCTCCCACAGCGGCTCCATCGCGGCCAGGGCCTCGACGACCGCATCCCAGTCGCACAGGCCGTTCTGGGGGATCGGCTCGCGCAGTGCCGCCAGGCCGGCTTGGTGGTTGAGCAGCATGCGGACGGTCACCGCGTCCTTGCCGCCCTTTGCGAACTCGGGCCAGTACCGCGCGACCGGCGCGTCCAGGTCGATGACGTCTCGGGCGGCGAGCATGTGCGCGCACAGCGCAGTGGCACCCTTGGTGCAGGACCAGACCACGGCGACCGTGTCCTCGTTCCACGGTGCTTTCGTCACGGGATTGGCGATGCCGCCCCACAGATCGACGACCGTCTTGCCGTCGACGGTCACACAAACCGAGGCGCCCACCTCGTCGCGCTCGGCGAAGTTGCGCTCGAACTCCTCCCGCACCGCCGCGAACGGCGGATCAGCCGTCCCCTTGACCGTCATGCCGAACCCCCTTGCAGGCAGGGCGAGACATCTTATAAATTCGTCTCAGACTGAGACGTTATTGCGGTATGTCTCACGAGTCAAGGGCGACCGCGCTGTGATGCGACCGAGGATCGTCGAGCGGCAGTTGGCCGCGCGGAACGAGCGGCACCCTGTCACGCGTGCCGATCTGCTGCATGCGGCACGGCACCGCTTCCTGCGCAGTGAGCGGGTCGACATGAATGAGCTCGCGCGGGAACTCGGCATCGGCCGGGCCACGCTGTATCGCTGGGTGGGCAGCCGCGACCGGCTTCTGGGCGAGGTGCTCTGGTCGCTGGCGGAGCTGGGGCTGGCGCAGGCCCGGATCGAAGCCAAGGGACGCGGTGCAGCCTGGGTGCTCGCCGTCTACAGCGGGTTCGGCGACCTGATCATCGACCTCGAGCCGCTGCGCCATTTCGTCAAGTCGGAGCCGGAGTGCGCGCTGCGGGTGATGACTTCCAAGGCAAGCCCACTGCAGCGCAGGGTCGTCAATACGTTCTGCGACGTCCTCGTCGAAGCACGGGAACGCAGAGGGCTGCGGCTCCGACTCGACCCGGAGACACTCGCGTTCGCGATGGTCCGCATCGCTGAATCGTTCCTCTGGACCGATCTCATCACCGGTGAGACACCCGACTTGACCAAGGCCCGCGAGGTGACCAAGGTTCTGTTGACATGACGGCGAACTTTGACCTGGCCCAGACCGATCGGCTCCTCACCACCACGAGGTCGGTGCGGAAGCGCCTCGACCTGACACGCCCGGTGGAGCGGGACGTCGTGATCGAATGCCTCCGCATCGCGGTGCAGGCCCCGAGCGGCGGCAACAGCCAGCCCTGGCGCTGGCTCATCGTCGACGATCCGTATGTTCGCGGGCGGCTCGCCGAACTGTACCGGCGCAGCCACGATCCGTATCTGGCGGCGAACCGGGCGGCGGCCCAGCAGGCGGGCCGCACCGACATGGATAAGATCCTCGACTCGTCGCAATACCTTTCGGACCACCTGCACGAGGTGCCGGTCCTGGTGATTCCCTGTCTGCTTCAGCGCCTGCCCGAAACTGCGTCGGTGCTCGACACCGCAGGGTTCTACGGGTCGATCGTCCCGGCGGTCTGGAGCTTCATGCTCGCGCTGCGCAGCCGGGGTCTTGGGTCGGCGTTCACGACACTGCACCTGGCCAACGAGCGGGAGGCCGCCGAGGTCCTCGGTATTCCCGAGACGGTCACCCAGGTTGCCATGATTCCCGTCGCTCGGTACACGGGCGACGATTTCAAGCCCGCGGCGCGCCGTCCGGTCGAACAGGTCGTGTACGTGAACGCATGGCGACGGAAGCTGGGTGCATGAGATGCCTGGGGTGGCAGCATCGCCGTGGCACCTGGCCCCATTCGTTCCTGGCGACTGTCCATTCGGATGAACGACCTGCTGTGGCGGACTTCTGAGACCGTAACGCCAGCGCAAGGGCACCCCAAGGTCCTGTGACGAGGCTGCTCTGTATGTCAAGGCGGCTGGGTAGCGGCGCGCTGCGGCCCTCGGGTCAGGTACTCACCTGAACGAGCATCACGTACACCCTCACTGGGATACGCTTGCCCAGGTGAGGACTACCGAAATGCGACTGCTCCTTGGGCTCCCTCCACAGCGCCGCTATCTGGCAGGCGCCGCGTTGCTGCTCGCGATCTACGGCGCAGTCGCGGTCACGCTGGCGGCGACCCGTGACTTCGTGGACCGCGGGCCGCTGTCGCTGCACGAGCCGTCCCGGTCTGAGCCGCTGCCGGACGCGGTCAGTCCAGCCCGGGCGCTGGACGCCTGCTTCCCCGATCGCTCACGGGAGAACCGCTACAAGGTCGTCGGTGGGACCGTCGACGGCCGTTCCTACTATGCCTGCTACGAGCTGTCCGCCGACGACGGCAGCGTGCAGGACGCCGTCGTGGTCGACGCCGACGGCTTCAAGGTCTCCGACATCCGGCTGCTCAAACGGAGCGGCGCGTGGCCTTGGATCGGTACGGTCAAGTCCGGCGCGGACCTGGTCGTCGGCGTGGTCGGTATCGCGGCCGTGCTCGGCCTGTTCACGCTGTACTATCGCCGCGACCGGCCGGGGCCACCCGTGGGAGGGTCGCGGTGGTGGCGCAGCCAGCCCATGCTGTGGCTGTTGCTCGTCGGCGTGCCGGTGGTCGGCTGGCTGGCGGTCCTGCTCATGCCCGGCATCAGCCGTGCGCGCAAGCGCCGGTTGACCTTCCAGCTCGCCATCGTCTGGTCGGCCGTGATTCTGTTGGCTGTGTTCGCGGGCGTCGCCGAGCACCCCGACTCCTGGGGTCTGGCGGTCCTCGGCCTGGAGGTGGCGGCGTTCGTCTACGGCCTCGCGGCTGGTCGGCGCTGGCTTCGTCCGGCCGGGTTCGGGACGCCCGAGGGCCTCCCGGCTCCCACCCCCGTGAGCGCCGCGACGGCGGCGCCCACTTGGCGTCGGCCCGGGCCGGGGTCGCCGGCGGGTTGGGGGGGGCCCACGTCCGCAGCGGACGCCCCGGCCTCTGCGGCCTCTGATCCCCGACCCGTGGCGCGGCCCGACGACCGTGGCGACGGTCGGTCCCTGCGGGTCCAGCGCCCCGGTGATCTGCCCGGGTTCGCCGACGTCGGTGGCATGGAGCTGCTCAAGCGGGAGCTGAAGGACACCGTCGGCCTTATGCTGGCGTTCGCGGGCGAGGCGGAGTCGTACCGGATCACCTGGAACGGCCTGCTGCTGCACGGCCGCCCTGGCGTCGGCAAGACCTTCGTGGCCAAGGCCACCGCCGGCGAGTTCGGGCTCAACTTTGTCCACGCCACCACCGGAGACCTGATCTCCTCCTACCGCGGCGAGTCCGCCCGCAACATCGAGACGGTGTTCCGGCTCGCCACCGCCCACGTCCCTTGCGTGCTGTTCTTCGACGAGTTCGACTCGGTCGCCCAGCGCCGCGAGGACTGGCCCGACCAAGAGGCACGCCGCACCGTCAACCAGCTGCTGCAGACCCTGGAGGCGTACCGGGAGGTGCGGGCGCTGGTCGTCATGGCGGCCACCAACGACCTCGACGGCCTCGACCCAGCGGCGATCCGGCCCGGGCGGTTCGACCGCCACATCCGGGTCGACCTGCCCGACGCCGCGGGCCGAGCGGCCATCTTCCGGGTGCAGCTCCGCGGCCGACCGACAAGCCCGGACCTGGATGTCGACCTCCTGGCGGCCCGTTCGGAGAGCCTGTCCCCAGCGGTCATCGCGCGGGCGGTGGAGTCCGCAGCCCTGGCCGCGCTACGGGAGACGGCCACCGGCGGTGCCCTGGTGCCGCTGGACACGGCCCGCCTGCTCGCCGCGCTCGCCGCGCAGGGCGGCAAGGACCGTCCGTCGGTCGAGCTCCACACCTGGGACGAGCTGGTGCTGCCCGCCACGGTCAAGGCCGAGCTGCGGCAGCTCCAGGCGCTCATCGAGCGGCCGGACGAGACGCGAGCCCTCGGCGTCGACCTGCCGAGCGGCGTGCTGCTCACCGGCCCGCCGGGCACCGGCAAGACCACCATCGCCAAGGTGCTCGCCGCCCAGGCGCGATGCTCGTTCTACCCGGTCACCGCCGCGGACCTGACCAGCATGTGGCTCGGCGAGTCCGAGCGGAAGGTGCGGCGCCTGTTCGAGCGTGCCAGGGAGAACCAGCCATCGATCGTGTTCCTCGACGAGATCGACGCGATCGCGTCGGAGCGGGGCACCTCGCGCTCCTTCGACCCCCAGGTGAATCAACTCCTCGCCGAGATCGACGGGATCGCCGGCCAGCGCGGCGTGCTGGTGCTCGCCGCCACCAACCGGCCCGAGCAGCTCGACCCGGCCCTGCTGCGCGGCGGTCGGCTGTCCCGGCACATCGAGATCCTCCTGCCCGACCTCGCCGGCCGGACGCAGCTCCTGCGCCTGCAGACCAGGGCCATGCCGCTCGCGGGCGTCGACCTTGCGGCGGTCGCCGCCCGCACCGACGGCTACACCGGCGCCGACCTGAAGGCGGTGTGCCAGCAGGCGGCGCTGTCCGCCCTGGTCCGCACCAGCGCACGGCCGGTCACCGTCGGCTGGGCCGACTTCGAGGCGGCCATCGCCGCTGTCAAGCCTGGGCAGGCCACCCAGTCCAAGTCCGGCGGCCAGTACCTGTGAGGAGGCGCCAGTGCCCTGTATCTTTTGCATCGCCGTCTTCCTGATCGCCGCCACGGTGATCACCGCGGCCACCGTGGACAAGCTGGAGGACCGCCTCGAGGAGGCCACCTCCGAGCCCGTGGAGCGCGCGGCCGACACCGAGTCGGTCACCGTCTGGAACGCCACCTTCCAGGTCGGACGGCACACCGCGCCGGTAGTGATCACCGTCTACAAGGACTGGGGCCGGGTACGCATCCAGGTCCTCACCCACGCGCTCAGCCGTGAGCAGGTGGAGGAGCTCCAGAAACGCATCGCCGAGCTGCTCGGCCTGCGTATCGTCGACCGCTCCGACGAGCAGGACGAAGAGCCGGTGCGCGAGGCCCAGGCAGCCGAGGCCGAGGCGAGGGCCGAGCAGCCCCAGCCGGCGGAGCGGCAGCCCGCCGAGCGCCCCGAGGCCCCCCGGGTGCCCACCCCCCGACCGCCCAAGGGCTGAACGCGCGACGGTGGGCGAGGCGGCTGGCCAGCCAGGCCAGCGCCTTGGCGGGAAGCGACGAACGCGGGCAGTATGCCAACGGGACCAGACCTCCTGGCAGGCGTGAGCACCTTGCCGATGGTCTGGTCTCGTCAATGGCAGGGCGTACGGAGCATCACGGACACCCTCACTGAGATGGACGCAAGAGCTGCTACCCGGATTGCCGTCGGCCTGCTGATCGCCAGCACCCTGGCCGGATGCGTTGGCGGCCGCTCCGTCCCGCCCAACCCTGTCGGGCCCAGCACCGCAACGACCCACTCGTCCGGGCCGGTCACCCTCGCCGACGCCAAGCACTGCCCAGTGACGCGACCCGGCCGGGTCGGCCCAAAGGGGGTGTCAGCAGACCAGTTCTTTGGCTGGGGAGCGTCCTACGGCAACGGCAAGCTCTGGGTGGGCGGGCTATGGCCAGGCGGGGTGATCGACGGAACCGGGTTCGTGGACGCCCACGACGCGGTCGGCATGAAGTTCGGCTGGTGGCGGGCGGTGCCGGGCAAGTTGCGGATCACCGGTCGGCGGCTGGACGCATCGGCGCCGCCGGCGCAAGCATCCGACCGGGGCCCGGCTGGTCGCGATCGACCTGCCCGGCTTCGGGCGCTCGGAGGGCCGGACGGACCTGTTCGCGCCGCACAGCTGCCGGTGCTGCAGGGCCTGCTGCCGGCGGTGCGAGTCCCGGTACACATCGTCAGCGGCGCCCACGACGAGCTCGTGCCGCCGTCCAACGGCCGCTACCTCGCAGAGCGGTTGCCGGACAGCCGACTGTCGATCCTGGACATGGTCACTTCGCCTGGGAGCAGGTCCCGACCGGTACGGCACCATCGTCGCCGAATGGGTGGCCCGCGCCGAGGCACAATTCACCCGCCACTCGTGGAACGGAACACCTTGCAGGCACCCATCGAGCAGCCTGCGGCCGCCACAGGTGACCGGCAGCGGGGCCGGTCTCCTGACGACCAGTCATTACCTGGACTGATCGTTTGGGAGGTCCAGGCCAGGGAAGCCAGGCCCAGGTAGCAATCGAATCCGAAGGGACCAGGATGGGACTGGACGACAAGGCGCGGGACAAGGCGCAGGAGCTCAAGGGCGAGGCCAAAGAAGGTATCGGCCGGGCGGCCGACGACGAGGAACTGGAGGCTGAGGGGCAGGCCGATCAGGCCAAGGGCAACCTCAAGCAAGCCGGCGAGAAGGTCAAGGACGCCTTCAAGGACTGACCCGGTCCCCGCAGTCTTGGCATCCTGGCAGAGGAGATCACGTGATCGGGTTCATCGTTGGGCTCATCAAGATCGCCGCTCGCGACGCGGGTCGATGCTAGCGCCCGCGCCGGGAGGCCGTTCCCACCTGGACCCTGCGGCGCATCCAGCGCGGTCGGCGTCGCACGCTGGTAGCGGAAGCAACGAACGTCGGCCAGGCATTCCATCGCGGCGGCGCTGCTCAGGCGCTGCGTTGCACAACGCCGTCGTGGGTGTGCGCGCTTGGAAAGGGTAAGCAGCGGCTATGACCTCCAGGGTGCAAGACCTCCCCACCCAGGCCGACCAGCGACGTGGAGCCTCGGCACGGTCCCGGGTGCTGGTCGCCGCGGCCGCCGGGGCCGTCGCGGCCGGCCTGTTGGGGGCTCTCGGCCCTTGGGCGCTGGTCCCCCTGGTGGGGTGGGATGTCGCCGCGCTGACCTACCTGGCCTGGACTTGGGGAGCGGTGTGGCACCTGGACGCCGAGCACACCGCCCGCCAGGCCGTCCGCGAGGACCCCGGTCGGGCCGCCACCGACGGGCTCCTGCTCTCCGCGAGCGTGATGAGCCTGCTGGCCGTGGGCCTGGTGCTGGTGGAGGCCGGCAACAGTAGCGGCGCCGCCAAGAGCCTGCAGGCCGCGCTCAGTCTGGCCAGTGTGGTGCTGTCGTGGAGTGTGGTGCACACCGTCTTCACGCTGCGCTACGCCCATCTGTACTACGCCGGCAGCGATGGCGGGGTGGATTTCAACCAGGACGACCCGCCGCGTTATGCCGACTTCCCTACGTGGGATTCACGATCGGCATGACCTTCCAGGTCTCTGACACCGAGCTGACCGCAACTGACGTCCGCGTCACCGCGTTGCGCCATGCGCTGCTGTCCTACCTGTTCGGCGCGGTGATCCTGGCAGCCACCATCAACCTGGTCGCTGGCCTGGCCAGGTAGCTGGTCGGCGAGGGCCTGGTGCCCGGTGTGCAGGTGGTGGAAGGCACGGATCCGGCCCGCGAGCCGAGCGCCAGTCCGGCGCGCTCGGCTGGTGCGGCGGAGGTTTGGATCCCGCGCCCGGCGAGGTGAGCCTCGCCCACGCGGCCCCGGCGGACCGGGCTTCCCTCCGGCAACCGCGCCTTGCAGCAGTGCCTGCCGCCGGAGCTGTTTGCCACCTTCATCGCCACCTGCGCCCGCTCGCCCCGCTACTTCAACGTGCTCACCGAGAAGCTCAAGTTCACCGCCTCCGTCCCGCTGCGCCATGACAGCGACCCGGTCGACAGCGAAGAGCTTCACCAAGTACCAGGAGCACTCCGACGACACGGTCACCGCCCACTTCGCCGACGGCAGCAGCGTCACCGGCGACGTGCTGGTCGCCGCCGACGGGCCAACTCGGCGGTCCGCCAGCAGTACCTGCCGCACGCCACGGTCATCGACGCGGGGATCATCGCGATCGGCGGCAAGGTCCCCGTCGGCGGCAACGACGCCGAGCTGATCGAGCAGTGGCCGGGGCTGCTGTTCGACAACACCCGGGACTACATCAACTGGGGGTTCTGGGCCGCCAGCTCGTCGCCGCTGAGCAGGGCGCCAAACCGCTGCTCGAGGCGATCGCCGACTACGAGGCCGAGATGGTCCCCTACGGGTTCGCCCGAGTGGCCGACTCCCTGGCCCAGAACGGCTCCAGCGGCAACGACCCGCTGCACAAGCCGGTGGTCGGCTGTAGATGAAGAAGATCGACATTGCGACTATCGAGCGAGCCTACCGGGGAGTGTAGAGCGGCCTGTTCTGGACGCCGATGCCCTCGGGATCAGTGGCCCTTGAAGTGCTCGACGAGGGCGCCGGCATAGTAGTCCTCCCAGCGCTCGGCCGGGCTCCGCTCGAGGTACTCCTTGTCGAGCCGGACGAGCATGTAGGTCAGCTCGCTCCTGACCGGCTTGGCGCCGAGCAGGTCGGGCAGCTCCGAGAGCGTGGTCAGCCACCGCGAGTACCAGGACGCCCAGTCGTCGTCGGCGCCGTCGGTGATCCGGAACACGCGGTGATGGGTCTCGGCCGCCTCGTGCAGCAGCCCGCTCACCTTCGCGACCGTCTCGTCCATGGAAGGCTCCTTTCCCCCCCGGGGGCCGTCATGGGCATTGTCGTCCTGTCGGGGCGACCGCTACAGGCGGCGCGCCCGGCTGGCGAGCTGCTTGCCGCCGTGACCGAACGCCCGACGAGGGGCGGGATCTCGACGTCAGTTCAGCACGGATACCTGAAGCCCCCCATGGAGGACACAGATCATGCCATCACCGAAGAAGATCGCAGTCGCCGGCGCGACCGGCAGGGTCGGTCATCACGTCGTCGACGTGCTCGAGGAACGGGGACACGACGTCGTGCGGATGTCGCGTTCACAGGGAGTGGACGTGATCACCGGGAACGGCCTCGCCGCGGCACTGGCGGGCGTCGAATGCGTGATCGCCGCGGCCACTGGACCCTCCCCCGAACAGGAGGCAGCCACGACGTTCTTCACCACCGCAGCCCGGAACCTCCATGAGGCCGGCCAGCGGGCCGGCGTCCAGCGGATGATCGTGGTCTCCATCATCGGGACCGACCGCTTCACCGCGGGCTACGGCGCCGCGAAGATCGCACATGAGCGGGCCATGCTGTCGGGCCCGATCCCGGTGCGCGTGCTGCGCGCCGCGCAGTTCCACGAGTTCGTCGCGCAGCTTGTGGACTGGGGCACGCAGGGCGATGTGAGCTATGTGCCAAGGATGCGCACACAGCTCGTCGCCGCCAGGACCGTCGCCGAGGCACTCGCCGACCTGGCCACCGAACCAGAATCGGGCGGCGCCGGTACTCGGAGGTCGCCGGCCCGCGGGAGGAGAGCCTCGTGGAGATGGCGACGCTGCTCGCCTCGCGGCGCGGCCACCCGTCGAAGATCGAGGGCGTGAGCGACCCAGCCGACCCGGCCCACGAGCTCAATGAGAACGGTGGCCTGCTTCCCGGCCCGGGCGCCATCCTCGCCGGCCCGACGTTCGAGGAGTGGCTCGACTCGACGTCCTGGCCGGTCCGCCGCGTCCGGGTGGTTCAGCGGCCGGTCGCCGAGAAGTGCATGTAGTCCTTGTGGCCGTCCCAGTCCCCGCCCCATTTCCAGCCGATGGCGGCAAAGGCCCGCACCGCCACGTCGCCGTGGTGGATCATCCCCGGCCGGCGCAGGGAGCGGTCCCGGTAGCGGCGGGCGTGGAGGTTGCGTACATACCCGTCGGAGGCCACGTAGGGGTTCTGGATGGGGTTGACGTCGATGGCCAGCCCGTAGGCGTGCTGCGACCAGCTGGCCAGCGGGCCGCGCGCCGTCACCACCGGTCGGCAGTTGAACCCGTCGGTGTAGTTCCGGGTGTCGTTGGGGTCGTCGTGGCCGGGCAGGTACTGCACGGCCAGGTGCAGTTCCTGGATGGGGAAGCGTGCCTGGAACAGCCGCCGGAACACCGACACCACCTGCCTGGCCACCGCCTGGTTGACCACCATGGGACCCTGATGCACCTGGCCGTCGAACCCCCAGTACCGCAGGCTCAGCAGGCGCAGCTCGCGCAGCGGGACGGGGCAGCCAGGCTGCCAGGTCCTCCCGCGCATCTGGGCGGCCAGGCCGGCCGGCAGCGGCGAGACGGTGGCGTCGAATCGTGCGGGCAGCGGCCTGGACGGCTGGGCTGGCGCTGGGTTGGCGGTCGGCGGCGAGGTGAGGGCCGGGGTTGCGTGCGCCGGCTGCGGGACCGGTGGCCTGGTGGCGTTCGGCTGGGTACACGCCGGGAGCAACCCGAGCAGGACCCCGGCGACGACAGCGCCGAGCCAGTGCGGCAGGGGCGTTCTCAGGTTGCGCATCGGTCAACGATAATGCGAACGGAGTCCTGCATGCCGTGTCCGGACGGCCACTACGGCCGCCATCGCGCTCGCTGACCGCGGTCGCGGCTCAGGGTGAGTCGGTGACCTGGAGCGGCGTCACGGGGACGCCGTCGCTCCACGTGCCCATCGAGCGTTGCTCGGCGGTTCCGCCGAGCGCGAAGCGGCAGTCCCGCCGCGCGATCGCGCAGCGCTGCAACCCGTCGAGGAGTTTCCAGGGGCCGTAGAAGTCGAGCGCGTCCGGCGGGTTGCCGCTGCCGCTGAGCGACAGGAAATGGTCGGCGACCAGCGCCGGCGCGCCGTGCTCGTCCGTGCGGACCAGGACGTAGTCCTTGTTGGCGGCGGGGATCTGGCCGAGCGCGGCCCACACTGCCTTCGGCCCGTCCTGACCGACCCTGTCGTCACGGTCGGAGGCGAGCACGAGCATCAGGCTGGACGGCGCGATGCCGCCAAGCACGCGCATGCTCTCCTCGTCCTCCAGTCGCGGCTGGAGCGCGAACACCGCTTTCGGGCGCGGCAGCCGCTGCTTGCCGGCGTCGGCGGCGAGTTGGGCCGCCATGTCCCCACCGACCGAGTGGCCCACGAGCACCAGCTGGTCCCACGCTGGCTTCACATGTCCCGCCCGTGCCAGCTCCCGCATCGCGGCCCGCAGCCCCGCGACCGGCCCCTTGCGCCGCTCGGCGAGGTCCATCCCCTGGAATGGCTGGTTCTGGAAGACGACGATGTTGCCGTGGGCCACCAGATGGTCGATCCAGCCCCGGTACTCATCGGGCGGGACGCCCTGAATGAAGCCCACCACCGGTGCGCGGCGCGGCTTGGGCTGGTCCGGCTCGAACAGCGTCACGGTCCCGGGTGATCCGCTGACCTCGCTGGTGCGCACCCCAGCATGCAGCTGCTGCTTGCCGCCCGGCCCACCAGGGGGCTGGGCGGGCGGCGCAATCGCCTTGGTCGTCGACGGCGCGGTCGTCCCCGCCTGGTCACGTGCCGGGCGACCAGTCGTGCAGCCGGCGACCGCAAGCGCGGCGAGCAGGCATGCCAAGCCACGGCCACACCAGGGCCTTGGTCCTCCTCGTCCGGCTCCCACTTTGGCCGCCTCCATGAATGCGCCGGAATTTGCTCCGAGTTCGGAGTATATTCGCTCCGCGTCCGGGATTTGCAACCCTGGGCTTGGCGGAGCGGCAGCCACGTGGTCACACTGACGTCGTGCCACACGACCCGGGTCAGCGCCGAGAGATCTCGTTCCTGTTCGACCTGTTCGCCGCGAGCCACCGGGTCCGGGCTCTGCTCGGGCAGACCATGGCAGACGCCGGCCTGCGCCCGGACGAGTACGCCATCTACAGCGCCGTGCAGGTGGCCGGCACGCTCACCATCAGCGAGCTGGCGCGGATGGCGGGGATACCGCTGACCACGGCCTCGGATTACGTCCGCACCATGGCGACCCGCGGCCACGCGCGCCGCTCGCGGAACCCGGCGGACAGCCGCTCGTACCTCGTCTCCCTGACCGAGGCAGGGATCGCCGCCCATCGCGCAGCGCAAGTCGGCTTCACCGACGCCATCAACCGCATCCGCGGAGCGCTCCCAATCCCCGAGCGGGACCTCGTCCGTGCCCTGCATGGCCTCGACGACGCCGTCCGCCAGGTCCTGCTGGAGCTCCCGGTCAATGCCCACCGCCAGCCGCGCGCCGCCAGCGGCCACCGACCCCAGTAGTGCGCTGACCACGAACGGTCACCGGGTTGATGGCACGCCGGCCAGGGCCCGCCCGGACGGCCCTGCCCGGTCCGACTCCCCAATAGCGATCACGTTCGCCACCACTGGTGCGGCCGGGTAGGCGGCCAGCAGCTGCTCGCAGAAGGCGGTGAAGGTGGCGTTGATGGCCTTGCGGGCCACCTGATAGAGGAACCGGCCGCTTTGGAGGTCGACCGCGCCGAAGATAGTCCGGCGCCGGTTGGTGCCGGGCGTCATGACCTGCTGGCGCTGCCCGTTGGGGATCCAGGTGGCGCGCACCTAGGGCAGCAGGTTGATGTGGGTCTCGTCCTCGACCAGCAGGACCGCACCAGTGGGCAGGTCGCGGAGTTGCTGGTGCAGGGTGGCCAGGACCTGGTCGCGGTCGGGGTCGCCTCGTGCGACCAGGCGGGCCGCGACCTCACCGACACGGCGGTGCAGGGTCCGCAGGCTGATGGGTGGGGCGGCCCCAGTTGCTGCCACAGCCTGGGGATGGTCCAGGCACGGGGCCCGGTGAGCAGCCGGCGGATCCGCTGGGGGGGAGCTTGGGGCTGCCCAGCCGTGGTCGGCCGCTCCGGGGCCGGTCGGCCAGCCCAGGGGGTGCCGTGCTGTTGGTAGTGGTGGATCCAGCGGCGCACGGTCGAGGGTCGTCGCCGAGCAGGCCGGCGATCTGGGCTGCTGCGAAGCCCTGCTGGGAGAGCAGGATCATCAGCGGCGGCAGGTGACCCGGTGGGGGCCGCGTAGCAGGCGCGGCAGGTCGCAGGGGCAGGCGGCTGGGCAGGAGGGTTGGCGTACACGCTGGGGGGACGCGTACTTCAGGCGGCCTCGTCGGGTCGGCTGTGCTGTGGAAGGCTTCAGCGACCCGCGAGGCTACGTCATCACCGCTCGCCTCACCCAAGGGTGACCCGCAGAACTTCTGGTCCCCGGTTAGCCTCGATATTTCGCGAGTCGTGCGGTCAGGGACCGGTAATCGGGTTCGAGTGTGCCTTGGGATTGATAGCTCACGCGGGCTCAGCGCTTTGGCAGGATCGGCCGACGCTGCAGAGCGCGGTCGATGGGTTCGACGGATCGAACACGGGCCGGCATGGGTCAGGGCCCGGCAACGTCATGATTCGTCCCCATCTGTCCGATAGCCCCAGGTCGTGGCCCGTCGCCACGCGACTGCGGTGGCCCAGGCCGGAAGCCCGCTTCCAGCGACAAGCATGCTCGGGCATCTGGTGCAGACCGCGACCTTGCCGGAGCCCTGCCCGGCTATCGGGATCAACGACCGGCTGGAGCTGGAGTCCCGCCGGGTGCCGCGGTGCTCACCCCGCGATCTCGCGCAACGTCGTGACGACGCTGCGAAGAATCGGGCCGTTTCCGGCGGCATGTGAAGCGCCCGTCCAGACGATCACCTGATAGTAGTGGCTGACGCCTTCGACGCTGGTGTGCCAGTAGACGATGCGGGTGGTACCGACAACCCCATGGATCTCGTACTGCAGCGCCGGCCGGCCACCAACCCGCAGCTGTCGTGGCGCCGAGATCTGCTTCGAGCGCAGGCCGCGGGTGAGCGTGCCGACGCCGTCGCGGGCGAAGCGGCTGAGGTTGGTGGCCAGGTCGGCCTTGTCGTCGGTCACCACGATCAGATACTGGCGCAGAGCGCGGTTGCCGAACTGGATGTCGGCGGCGTCGTTCAGCGCCATCTTCGACCAGCTCGCGGGGACGGCGATCCGGCAGCTCCGGTCGGTCGCCGTGACCCACTTCATGCTCACTTTGGCCTGGGCGGCCTGGCGGTGCGCGGTGGCGGCCGTAGTCGGAGCGATCCGGCTGGTGCTGGGCGTCCACGGCGGTCTGAAGACGATCTGCACCAGCGCGGACAGGCCGATCAGCCCCGCGACGACGCCGATCCAAGCGGACCTGCGGCGCCGCTGTCGTTGCCGCCTCACCGCCGGGGGTGGCGGTGAGGGAGGCGAGGGTGGTGGGGGCCATGTCGCCATGGGGGGGATCCTCCCTGACGTTGGGGGCGGTTGCGGTGCGCCGTCGCACCACTCACCCCTTTCGGTAGGTCAAGGGATGCGGCAGGGACAGCCGCCGCGTCGGGGTCGGCAATCAGCAACCTGAGCTCCTGCGAGCCTGCCAGGCCCTTCGTCCGCAGCCGAAAGGGCCCCGTTTCCGGCGCGGAAGCATACCCGACCGAACCGGGCAGCTCCAGGCAGCAGACCGGCAGGTTCCTGGAACTGCGCTGGCTGTGATGGAGGCCCGCAGGCCAGCATGACGGCCTCACCGTCCTCGGCGTCCCGACCCCCATCTACATGAACGGACATTACGACGCAACGCCGGGATCCTGAGCATGGGGTTCCCCGCGAGCATGGACACCTGATTTCATGCAGCGTCGGGCTGCTGGCGTGCGGTAATCCTCTCGTGGTCGACCGGGCTGTGGTAGCCAAGGGTGGAGTGACGGCGATGGCCGCCTTGGCGCTATTGGCTGGTGAGCACGTTCAACCTTCGGGGCTGGGGACGCAGAGGGGCCGCAGGCCGTCACAGCCGCACAGCAGTCGGCGCAGCTTGCGTAGCAAAGCGTCGCCGCCGCTGAGCGCGTTGCACGCCACTGTCCAGCGGTACGCGGCCCTCTGCTCCAGCGACAGGCTCGTCCTCTCCCGCCGCCGTCAGGTCGCACCGCTGATCATGCCGCCGGGCTACTGCTGGCCGGACGGCCTGGCCACAGGCCGCGAGGTCGCACGCCGCCTGCGGACCGTGACCGCGAGCACCGCCCCACATACCACGGTCACGACCAGCCCGCCGCCGGCCGAGAACAGGCCGATCCGGCGGTTGTACGACTGCTGCTGGTTATAGGTGCGTTCGGTGGTGGTGCCCTTGCGGGTGGTGGAGCAGACAGTCCCGGGCTGCATGACCTTGGAGCCGCACTTGACGGCGGTGTCGGAGAGGTTCAGGGCGCCGACGACGAGCAATCCCACCCCGGCGATCAGGCCGATCACGATGCGATACAACCGCACGGTATGCCACCTTTGTCTGATTATTCCTGCTAAGATCGCCGTATCCTACACGCTCGGACGGTCTGTATCGATGTGCAGGTCCGCCACCGTCCGACCGGCGCGCCATAACCACGCGGCGCCACCTCAGCACGTGAGCGTGCTAGCAGCGGGCGGGCAGGGCACGCAGCCTGGCGAACGCCGTCACCAGGTCGGTAGCCCAGGGCCAGGCGCGGTCCACGCGCACGATCAGACGGCGGGCATGCCGTACGATCCGACCGGCCACGTGCCACAGCCGGCAGCGCAGCGTCTTGGGCTTGGCGAGCTTGCAGTCGCCGTCCAGCAGCAGCGCCTGCGCCCAGCAGACCAGGGTCTGGGCGATACAGACCAGGCTCAGCCAGGCGTCGTTGGCGGCAAAGCCCCAGAACGGCAGGTTCCGCAGGCCGGTGGCCTTGGCGCCGCGGATGCGGTCCTCCACGTGGGCGTGGGGCGGTGGCGGGCCTCCAGGATGGCCGGGTCGGGGTCGGGCTGGTTGGTGATGAAGACCTGGAAGCGGTGGCCGTGGGTGTCGGTGAAGCCCATCTTGTGGCGGGCGCCGGGATGGGGTCGCTCGCGGCGGCAGATCGCCCGGGTGCCCGCCGGCCAGCCCGCGCCGGCAAGGTCCAGGCCCGTAAGCTCAGCAACCCAGGCACGACGGCGCGGCCGACCGTCGGGTCCAGGGCCGGGGTGAAGGCATCCTCCGGCAGGGCCAGGATCGCGTCGCGGACCCGCTGGTCGCAGTCGAACCCGACCGAAAACGCAAGGTTGCGGCCGACGAGTTCGTCAACGAAGGCGTGGGTGGCGCCGGCGGAGTCGGCGCGGACCAGGATCGCCCGCCCGCGGGCTGGCTTGGGCAGGGCCAGCAGGGCCATCGCCCTGCTTGTCGGAGTGCGTGTCGACAAGGGTCGCGTCCATGCCCAGCAGCAGCAGCGGCCCTGCTGGGGTCCTACCCAGCCCTCAGGCGCGCTCGCGGGCCCTGGCCAGCGCCGACCACAGCCCGCTGATCCCACGCGGATCTGCGGGGAGCTCCTCGACCATGAACTCGGACAAGCGAGGTTCGACCTGAGGGCTGTTCCCGCCATCATGGCCCAGGAGCTGTCGATGCTTGCCGCCCCTGCCCTGTCCATTCTCTTCCTGCTGCTGGGCGCGCTTGGCCTGCTCGATGAGGGGCTTGCGGTGCGTCCTGCGCTGTGGACCGGCGTGGCGCAACTCGTCCCCGGCATGGACGACGGGAGGTCGTGGGGGAAGGTGGCCGCCCGGCTGGCGCCGCGCTTTCGGGTCGTGCGCCTGCACCGCCGCCAGTACCGGCTGGACATCGTCACCGGCTCGCCGTGCACGATCGACCAGGAGGTCGACGACGTCCTGGCGGTCGCGAAGGTGATCGGCGAGCCGATGCTGGTGGTCGGCCACTCCTCCGGCGGGGTGGTCGCGCTGGAGGCGATGGTGGCGTCGCCGTCGACGTTTCCGGGCGCGGTCATCTACGAGCCGCCGGTCGTGATCGGCCCGCCGCTGGGCGGTGAGGCGCTCCAGCGGGCGAGGGCGGCGATGGCCGCCGGCAAGGCCGGGAAGGCGATAACGATCTTCATGCGGGACATCGTTGGGATACCACCTCTGGTCGCCCGGCTGGCCGGGATGTTCGTGGCCATCCAGCCCAGATGGCGCAAGTTCGTCCCGCGCCAACTCGACGACGTCGAGGCGATCGACCAGCTCGGCGTCCGCCTTGACGCGTACGCCCGGATCGAGGTTCCGAACGTCCTGCTCGGCGGCGACCACAGCCCAGCCCGCCTCGGCAAACGGCTCGACGCCTTGGCCCGCGCGCTGCCGCGTGCCGAGAAGGTGGTGCTGCGCGGGCAGGGCCATGGCGCCAACCAGCGAGCCCCCGGCGAGGTCGCCCGCATCATCGAAACCCTCGCCGACAAGGTGCTGCGCTAACTCATGCCGCTGGAGGATGCCATGAGTTACGCCAGGCAACTGCTGGACACCTACCCACGCTCGTTCAACGTTGACGCGGGGGTGCTGGCCGCCACGATCGACGCGCTGTCGGACTGCGCCCAGGCCTGCGGCGCCTGTGCCGACGACTGCCTGAGCGAGCAGGACGTCGCCGAGCTGGTCAAGTGCATTCGGCTGTGCCTGGACTGCGCCGACGTCTGCACGGCGACGCTGCGGGTGGCGAGCCGCCAGACCGGGTACGACGCCAACGTGACGCGGCCGCTGCTGGGGGCCTGCGTGGCCGCCTGCCGGAGCTGCGGGGACGAGTGCCAGCGGCACGCCGGGATGCATGAGCACTGCCGGGTGTGCGCGGAGGCGTGCCGGCGCTGCGAGCGGGCCTGCGACCAGCTCCTGGCCGCCATCTGGTAGCTGGCGCGGGCGGGTGTGTCGCCGCGACCGACTCGCCCAGGAGTTGCGCCGCACAGCCCTGGGAGCGTGGTTGCACGGGGCCGCCTCCAAGCTGCGGAGGCGGCCCCGTGGCAGAGCTATGGCTTGACCAGGCTGATGCGGGTTGCCCAGTTGGCCAGCGACGTGCGGGTGTTGTTGCAGGCCCCGATCGGGGCGGTCAGCCACTGGCTGAGCGTGCAGGTCTGGGCGATGTACTCCGACGCGATCCAGATGTTGTTGCCGTCGACCGCGGTCGCCCCGTAGTCGCCCCAGCGGGTCCGCGGCGGGTTGCCGACGAACGCCTTGTAGCTGGTGAACCCGTCCGATGGGCCAAGGCCTTCGCGGGCGACCTCGACCGGGCCGGCGCCGGTACCCGCGTCCAGGCCCGCGAACGCGGCGCTCGGGTAGTGGTCAGCGCCGACCAGCGTGAAGGTGATCACGCCCCGGCCGCTGGCGGTCACCCCGACCGTGGGGTAGCTCAAGTGGTTGCCCGCAACGCCGAATTGGCCCTGCTTGACGAGCGTGCCGGACAAGCTCGTCGCGGAGATCCGCGGGCTCACGACGTAGAACGCAGCGCCGGCCTTGGTCGCGCCGCCGACGCTGACGGCGGTGCCGAGCGCACCCCAGACCTTCCCGTTGGCGAAGACCACCTGCTGCATGCGGGTATCGCTGGTGTCGAGGTGAGACTCGACCTCGTCGTGCGCGGGCTCGGAGGCCAGCAGCAGGCGCCAGCAGCCGACGCCGGCCGGAGTCGGGGTGGTGGTGTCGTTGATGCACTCGCCGAGCGGGATGCTGCCAGGCTTCTGGTCGGCCTTGGGCGGCTCGCTGTAGGTGGTCACCGGGACGATGGCGTTCCGCAGCGTGATGGCCGGGCTGTTGCTGTTCAGCGAGGAGGTGTTGGACAGCGCCCACAACGCGATGCGATTGTCGGTGCCGTTGCCGTTGGCCTCCTCAGCAGCCATGGAGCTGAGGAAGTACTCGCTGCCGCCGAGGTCGTCGGCATATTCGCTGGCGGGGGTGGTCGCGGGCCACAGGGTGAAGCCCGGGTTGGCGCCGACAGCCCCGATCGTGTCGATCTGGGTGACCGAGACGGTCGCGGCGCCGGCTGCCAGCGCGCTCTTGGACAAGGCGTAGAGCTGCGCGGCGTGGAACCCGTCCTCGAAGAATGGGTACTCGTTGGTAGTTATGAAGATGCCGTTGCGGTCGGCGCCGATGTGCGGGAAGTCGCCGAGGCAGGGGCCGCCTGCGCAGTTGTGGTTGGGCGTGCCCTGGGTGCCGTCGTCCTGGGCCGGGAGGCGGTAGATCGTGTAGGACCCGGTCGGGTCGGACGTCTTGCTCACGGCGAGGTCGAGGTGGTTCGGCCCGAGGAAGGCGCCGTTGACCGGGTTCACCTCGAGGGTCAGCACGACGTTGAACCATCGCTGCGTGTCAGGGTCGAAGTAGCAGCTCGGGTCGGTCACGAACGGGCCGAAGCGGCCGGCGGTGCGGTTGATCGCCGGCGGGTAGCCGTAGAACGTGTTGAGGTCGGTCACGCCGATCAGCGCGTTGCCCGAGCGGTCGTAGATCCGCAGGACGTCGTTGAGCGACTCCATCACGAAGCCGTTGCCGGCGCAGAGCCCCTGGTCCGGCGGCTCGACCGAAAACTGGTTGCCACCGTTGGCGGTCCGCTGGTCCCGGTGGTTCAACCCGTTGAAGCTCGTCAGGAGCTGCGGGTTCGACTTCGGCTTGGCAGCCGCCGTCACCGCGAGGCCGTGGCCCGCCGTCCCCGGCGAGAGGCTGCGGTTCACCGCCGCGACGCCGGCCGCGCCCGCCCCTTCCTCCTGGCGGGGCTCCCCCGCGAACTCAGGGAACTGGATCGCGCCGCTGCCGGTCGGTAGATCGCGGATGGTGGTGGTTCCGCCGCTCGGGATCTGCCGGGTCACGCCATCCGCGCGCGCCGGTGCGCGCGTCGCGCCGAACGTTGTCACGACGCCGAGCACCAGCACCGGCGCCAGCGCCCAAGCCCACATCCTTGTGTGCTTCATCCTTGCCCAACCTCCCACGGCTGGCAAACCTGCCCAAAGGACAGGCACGGAATACCCCGCATACCGTGGCCAAAGGGTGATGTGGTGTCAAGGGTGATGGGTGGCCATACGTCCGGCACTACGTCGAATGCAGTGGCACCGGGATCCGCTGCCAGCGGGTCGCGACCGGCCGATGCGGAGCAGTGCTGAGGCATACGGGAGTTGTGGTCGCCTCGACCGAGCTGGTCAGTCCGAGTGCTGGTCGGGGACGGCGTGCTGCCCGGTGTGCAGGTGGTTGTGGAAGGCGCGGATCAGGCCTGCCAGGCCCAGCTCGAGGCCGGCGCGCTCGGCCGGGCTGAGCTCGGCGAACAGCGCGGCGTGCCGGGCGTGCAGGTCCTGGCCCACCCGGGTGGCGGTGGTTCGGCCTTCGGGGGTGAGGCGCAGGCGGTACAGGCGGCGATTGGCCTGGTCCCGCTCGCGGGCCAGCCATCCGCGGCGCTCCATGCCCGCCGCGAGCCGGCTCACGGTGCTCTTCTCGAGCCCGAGCCGGTCGGCCAGGTCCCGCTGCGACAGCGTGCCGGCGTCGGAGAGCTCACCGAGGGCGAACACCTCGGAGACGGAGACGCGAACTCCGCCGTGGTCGTGCACCTCGAGGAGACCGCCGGCCTGAGCGAGCTGCTGGAGCAGCCGGCGCAGGTGATCGTCGGGGAACGGCCCCCGGGCATCATTCTCGGTTGTGTCGTACAACTATCTGTCCTACGATCGTCGGCAAGAGTTGTTCGATACAACTATAGAAGGGATGCCGCATGCGGACGATCCACCGCGCCCACGGCAGCAGGTTCGGGTCCTTCGACCATGCCGACCGCTACGACCGCTGGGCCAACCGGTTCTTTCATCGGCTGTACGAGCGGGTCGCCGCCGACGTCGCGGCCGCCGGCCTCCACGACGGCGCCCGGGTGCTGGACGTGGGCACCGGGCCCGGGCGGGTCCCGCTCGCCATCGCGGATTCCGCTCCAGGGCTGCGGGTCGAGGGGCTCGACCTGTCCTCCGAGATGGTCGCTCAGGCCCGGCGCAACGCCGCCGACGCCGGTGTGGCCGAGGCGGTGCGCTTCACCGTGGGTGACGTCGCCGAGCTGCCCTATCCCGATGCCAGCTTCGACCTGGTCGTCTCGACCATGAGCCAGCACCACTGGGCCGACGCGGCGGCGGGGCTTCGAGAGTTGCGCCGCGTGCTGCGCCCCGGCGGCCAGGTCTGGATCTACGACTTCCGGTTCGCGCTGGGCCGGGCCGAAGCCGCCGCCCGAGCCGCGTTCCCCTCGCCGGATCTCCACGGGGAGACCTTGCGGAGCGGTTGGCTGCCGCTGCTGCTCATCCGCCGGTTGGTGATCGACCCCACCGAGGTACGCCTGTAGGGCCTGGGGCGCCAGCGCGGCCCGGCCGGGCCCGGCGGCCGCGTTCGAGATTGATGGCGGCGCCGACGATGACGAAGGTGGAGCTGGCGGACATGCGGGAACTCCTCTTGGCTGGGGTCCTGTCAGGTGACGGCGCCGGTGAACGCGAGGAATTCCTGCCGCGAGCGCGGGTCGGTGCGCAGCACGCCGTGCAGGGTCGAGGTGACGGTGCGGGCGCCGGCCGCCCGCACGCCGCGCAGCGACATGCACAGGTGCTCGGCCTCCAGGACCACCCCGACGCCCTTGGGCTCCAGCTGGGCCTGCAACCAGTCGGCGACCTGCTTGGTGAGCCGCTCCTGGAGCTGCAGGCGGCGGGCGTACAGCTCGACCACACGGGCCAGCTTCGACAAGCCCAGGATGCGCCCCGCCGGCAGGTAGCCGACGTGGGCGACCCCGACGAACGGCAGCAGGTGGTGCTGGCACAGCGACTGGAACGGGATGGCTCTGGCCAGCACCAGCTCGTCATAGCCCTCGTCGTTGGGGAAGCTGGTGGGGGTGAACGGCTCGGGGGTGAGCAGCTCGGCGTAGCCGGCGGCGACCCGCCGCGGCGTGTCGCGCAGCTGCTCCGACGACGGGTCCTGGCCCAGCGCGGCGAGCAGGTCGGCCACTGCCTGCTCGGCCCTTGCCAGGTCGACCCCGGGGGAGCGGTCGACGACTTCCAGCTGGGGGCGACGGTTGCCGGGCGGAGCGGGCTCGTGGGGCAGTCGGTGGGCGACAGCGGACACGGCGGGTCTCCTGTTCTATCGTAAATGAAACTTGGTTATAGAGGCCTGAAGGCTAGCTGTCAAGAACCATTTGTTTTAGAGTGGTCCTATGGACCACGGCAACGTCGACCAGCAGCTCACCGACATCGCTGGGCTGGGCGACCGCCTGCGCCGCGCCCTGTATCGCTACGTGGCCGAGTGCGGCGTCCCGGTCAGCCGGGACGACGCGGCCCGCGCCGCCGGCATCAGCCGCCCCCTGGCCGCCTACCACCTCGACAAGCTCGTCGACGACGGCCTCCTGGAGGCCAGCTACCTGCACCGCGGCGACCGTCGCGGGCCCGGCGCCGGCCGCCCGGCCAAGCACTACCTCCGCACCGACCGCCAGATCGAGCTGAGCCTGCCCGCCCGCGACTATGCCGTCCTGGCGGAGCTGCTCGCCCGCGCCGTCGAAGCCGACGCCTCCGGCGCCGCCCGCGCCGCGCTCAACCAGGCCGCCGCCGGCCTCGGCGCCGAGCTCGCAACCGAGGCAACCAACCACACCGCCGCCCAGGTCGACCGCGCCGACGTCCTTGCGGCGCTCCGCCAGACGCTGGCCAGCCGCGGCTACGAACCCTACGACGACAGCGACGGCACCATCCGGCTGCGCAATTGCCCCTTCGACCGGATCGCCGCCCAGCACCGGGAACTGGTCTGCGGAGCCAACCTCGCCATGCTCCAACGCCTCGCCGACCAGCTCGGCGGCGACCAGCCTGTCCGAGCCCTGCTCGACCCCAGGCCCGGACGCTGCTGCGTCGCGTTGACCCGGGACAGCTGAGCGGCCGGCCAGTCCCCTGCGAGCATCCGGCCGGCGAGCCGATATGGTGGGTGCTGGACGACACGGAGGTGACCATGCCACGCGAGATCGATCGGGACGGCGTCCGCCGTCTTGCCGCCGAAGGCGCCCAGCTCGTCGAGGTCCTGCCGGCCAGCGAATACGCCGAGGACCACCTCCCCGGCGCCATCAACCTGCCCCTGCGAAAGCTCGAGGAGCAGGCCACCACGATCCTCGACCGGCATCGACCCGTGGTCGTCTACTGCTCGGACTCCGCCTGAGACCTGAGCCCGCGGGCCGCGTGGCGGCTCGAGAGCATGGGGTTCACCCAGGTCTACGACTACACGGCCGGCAAGCTGGACTGGCTGGCCGCCGGGCTTGCCACCGAGGGGTCCAATGCCCAGCGGCCCCGGGCCGGGGACGTGGCCCGGGGTGACGTGCCCACCTGCGGGCTGGACGAGCGGCTCGGGGAGGTCGCCGGGCGGGTGCGTGCCGCCGGCTGGGACGCCTGCGTGGTGGTCAACCCCGAGCGGGTGGTGCTCGGTCTGCTCCGCGCCAACGAGCTCGGGGCGGGCCCTGAGCTTCGGATCGAGCAGGCCATGCGGCCAGGGCCGAGCACCTTCCGGCCGCACGTGTCGATCGTGGAGCTGGCGCGGTTCATGGCTGACCACGATCTGGAGAGCTCACCGATCACCACCTCCGACGGCCGGCTGGTCGGGCTGCTGTGCCGCGGCGACGCGACCCGGGTCGCTGAGGAGCTTCGCATCGGCGGAGCGAGCGCCGAGGAAGGCGGGGCGTGATGACTGAACGGGCGCTGGTCGTCCAATCCTGCTCGGGGTGCGGCAGGCCGATCGACTGCTGCGAGTTCTGCGACGCCACCGACTGCGGCACGCCCATCTGCCACGGGTGTGTACGGGTGGCCTTGGGCCAGGCGGTCCCACAGCCGCACCCCCATGGCGGCTGACCCGCCGGCACGCTGGCGAATATACCCACACCGGCAAACGGCACATATTACGATGCGCGAGCATGTCCCGCGGTCCACAGACCGGCTGGAGGAACTCCGTGGTAGAGCGCGAGGCCGGCGCCACCCTGGACGCCCCACCGAGCGGCGCCGCCGCAGCGACGGCGCCTGGCCCGGCGGCCGGCGGAGCGACCGATGCCGTCTGGGAAGGCGTCATTTCGGCGTTCGATGCCGGCCGGCAGCCACCAGACACCGGCCCCATCCAGTCGTTGCTGCAGGCGGAGGCACAGGAGCAAGATCAGCTGCAACAGGCGGTGCTGGGGCTTCACGAGCAGCTCCTGGCGTTCCTGACGGCGGCGGACTTCCGCCTCGGCAAGGCGTACGGCCTGGGCAGGGCGCTTGCCGAGACGGCCCGGCTGCCCGACGCCGAAGAGCCAGCCAGCTTCCAGCGGGCGTTCGGCCGCTACCGGTTGGCCAACATCCGCTTCGTCCGCCATTTCTGGATCACGACGGCGCTGACGGCGGTGATCCTTGTCGGCGCGATCGTCACGGTGTTCCTGGTCCACGCCACCTCCACGGTGGTCGCCGTCGTGGTGGCTGGCGCGGGCGCGGTCGGGGTCACGTGGAAGGGCGCCGCATCGAGCCTGGGAAGGGTGCTCGCGCAGGCGCAGCGTCCATTGTGGGAGAGCGAGTTGGACGCCGTTGTGGCCGGCGCCGTGACCCTGCTGCCCCGGCGACGGCGGTCAGCCGATCGGCCCGCCGACCCGAACGGTGCGGACCAGGAGCCCGAGGTCGCTGCCGCCGACGCGGGCGATCTGGAGGAATTGCACGGGTGATCCGGAGCCGCCGAAGGCCAGCGGTTCCGCTCCTCGTTGGCCATCGCAGGTCCTCGCCGGATCTCAGGGGGGCGGTCCGAGTTCGGTGACGGCCCTGGCGAGGGCATCCTCGACCAGGAGCCGGTCGGCCCCTGGCTCGTCGCGCAGCTCGTCCAGGGAGCCGATGATGGTCACCACGTCGGCCCAAGGGTGGTAGGACGCACCGGCCAGGCGCTCCCACATGGCGGTGAAGCGGTCGGCCACGCCCAGGCCGTACTGGAACAGGTTGCCGCGGCAGTGGCCGACGTCGACGCTGGCCGGACCGATGCTGGCCGAGGCCCAGTCCACCACGCCGGTCACCCTGCCCCGGCGCCAGAGCACGTTGCCGGGGTGGAAGTCGCGGTGGATGAATACGCTCGGGCCAGCGTCGTCCGGGGTGGGCTGGTGGAACCATTCGATTGCCCGTGCCCAGATCGCGGGCCGGCGGGCCCATTCCGGCCGCCGGTAGGAGTCCTGGCGATAGGGCGCGAACGGACGGATCACCCCTGGTGGCGGCAGCGCGGCGCTGTGGATGCCCGGCAGCGGGCCGGCCAGGCGCTGCAGCCACCGGTCGAGATCGCGCGGTGACCACTCGACCCGGCCGGCAAGGCGGGACATCAGCACGGCGGGCACGCCGGCCTGCGTCCCGGTCGCGTCGACCCCCAGCAGCCGCGGGGTCGCCACGCCCGCGCCCAGGTCGAGGTTGGACACGAACCGCAAGGCCCGCGCCTCTCGTTCGGCGATGTCCGGCTCTTCGGCGTTCACCTCGGGGCGGACGTAGCGGCGCAGCACCACCCGCTCGACCGTGCCGCCGGTGCGCATCACCGTCAGCAGGTGCACGGCCGACGCGGACCCGCCCCACAGCGGCCGGGCAGCGGTGACCGTCCCGCCCAGCGTCGCGCCCGCCCAGGCGAGCGCTGCGCGCGGCGGGCGGGACCGCAGCAGCCTCCGGGTCGCCTCGTCGTCGTCGAACCCGTACACGGCCACGGGCGCCTGCCGCTCGGCCGAGCGGGGCGATCGGGCGGCGCTCACCTCGGATCCCCGGCGCCCTGGAACAGGCGCGGGTCGTCAGCGATCAGCGACGGGCTGTCGTCGAGTAGGCCGGGCAGGACGACGAAGCCCAGCGCGCGGAAGTGCGCGATCTGCTGCTGGCTGAAGCTCAACACGATGATCTCCTCGGTGGTCGTCACGAGCGGGTCCCGCAAGGCACCGTCGGACGACGGAGGAGATCGAGCGCGTCAGCGTCAGATGAAGCCGGTTCTTCGCATCCTGGCCCCCTCAGGCCGGAGCACCGCGTTGAAACGGGCTTGCAGCTCGGCGACGTCGTGCAGGTCCGTGACGGTCAGGCCGGCCGGACGGATCGCGCCCGGTGCCAGCGTCACGGTCGCGTGCGTCTTCCCCGATGGCCGTGCCGCGCGAGTCGACCGGCTCACCCACAGCGCCAGCAGCACGGACACCCCGAGGCAGGCGGCCACGAACCCCAGCCGGCCCCGCCGGCTCATCACGGGGCCCCTCGCAGTCGCGCCACCAGGGTCCCGTGCAGTTCGTCCAGGCTCACCCCGAATGCCTCCAGCAGGGGCCTGGCAGCGCCCCGGTAGTCACCTGGCAGGCCGACGTGGGCGAGCAGGCGTCGCCGCCAACGGTTGGACATGCACCGCGGCCATGGCTTGGTGATGTCGTCCAGCACGCCAACCAGCAGCAATTCCGGCCCGACCGTGGCCTGGCCAAGCGCGCCGGCCCGCTCTCCGGCGAACTGCAGCGTCCGCCCGATCAGCAACGGCGGGCCCTCCAGTGGCGTGCGCGGCACCCGCGCGATCCCCCGCCGTCGAGCGCGGGTGGCCTCACGAGTCGCCTCCGCCACCGCCTGCGATCCGAACGTCCCCTGCGTGCTCTGGCGCACCGCGTCCAGGTCGATCCCCAGCGCCCCGAGCAGTTCAGCGTCGCTGGGCCGCGGGCCGGCAACCACTCCGCGCTCGGCCAGGCGGCCAAGCTCCGCCCGAGCCGCCTCCAGCTCCAGCCCGTGGGCTCGCAGGACCTGCGCGGCGGCGCTGGTGCCATCGCGGAGCACGCCCAGGACGACGTGTTCGGGGCCCAGGTAGCGCTGCCCCAGCGCGTCGGCCTCCACGCGTGCCAGCTCCAGGACCCTCCGGGCCTGGTCGGTGAACCGATCCCTCACCCGGACCTCCTCCCCAGCCGGAACCGCCTGCCCGCGTACTTCTTGTGCACCGCCTGCTTGGTGACGCCGAGCCGGACAGCGATCGCCTCCCACGACCAGCCCTTGGCGCGGGCGTTTTCGACGTTCAACGCCTCGAGCACCTCGACCAGGCCACGCAGCGCGGCCACGGCCGCCAGCGCCACCTCCGGGTCCTTGCTGCCGGTCGCCGCCGCCACCGCCGTCACCTCGCCCTGTGCGGTCTCGTTCATGGGGTCAACCTACATTGACCCGAGCCGGGGGTCAACCCCAGTTGACCCCCGCTCAGGCGCCGGGCTTGAACACCATGTCCCAGGTGGCGATGACCAGCAGGAGGAGGATCAGCCGGATCCACCACGACCAGGTCCGCAGGTGGTGCGTTGCTTGGGCAAGGTCGCCGGCGTTCACGGCCCGCTCGGCCGCAAGCGCCGCGGGGCCGGCGGGAGGTGGATGCCGCCGGTTGGCTGGCCGGCTGCCGGCGGCTCCGTGGCTTCGGCGGCGGGCTGCCGTGGCAGGCGCAGCGAGGCCAGCAGGGCCATCGTGATCAGCCCGACGGCGACCCAGAAGGTGAACCCGAAGGCCTCGGCGAGTGCCGGAGCCGCATGGGTGCGCTCCGCCGCGGAGAGCCCGGCCAAGGTCTGGATGCCTCCGTGCAGCGCGGGCAGGTTGGCGCTGATCGTGCGCTGCAGGATGATCGCGAAGGCCACGGTGCCGATCCCTCCGGCGATCCGCAGGACGGTGTGGAGCGCGCTGGTCGCCCGCGGGATGGCCTCACGCGGGACCGTCTGGAGGGCTGCCGCCATCGACGGCATGCCCGTGCTGCCAAGCCCGAGCCCGATGACCAGCAACGCCGCTGCCAGGAACGCGTACGAGGTGTGCGCGCCAACTTGGGTGTAGGCGACGGTGCCGAGCACGGCCAGGGTCATGCCGGCGGCGACCACCCGCCGGGCGCCGAGCCTGTCGGTGAGCCAGCCGGCGATCGGCATCGTGATTGCCGCGCCAACGCCCTGCGGGACCAGCAGGAGCCCGGTGGCGAGCGGGCTCTCCTGGCGGACCGACTGGTAGTAGAGCGGCAACAGGATCAGCGAGCCGAACAGGGCCACGCCGAGCAGGAAGTTCGTGGCCGCGGCCGACGCGAAGCCACGCTGCGTGAACAGCGAGACGTCGATCAGCGCGTGCCTGCCGCGCACGCTGGCGTGCCAGATGAACCCGGCGATCAGCCCGAGGCCGGCCAGGGCCTCCACGACGGTCCGGGGCTCTCTGAAGCCGCCCTGGTTACCGGCCTCGGACATCCCGTAGAGGAAGACCGCGATGCCTGGTGACAGCAGCGCCAGCCCGCGCAGGTCGAGCCGCTGGCGGAGCTGGGGCCTGGCGTCGGGAAGCAGCCGCTGCGCCAGCATGACGGCGGCGACGCCCACCGGCAGGTTGATGAAGAAGATCCAGCGCCAGCTCACCTGCCCGACGAGTGCGCCGCCGATGACCGGCCCGAACACCGGTGCGAGCAGCATCGGCACGCCGATGACGCTCATGACGCGGCCGATGCGCTTGGGCCCAGCGGCCTGGGCCAGGATCGTCTGCCCGACGGGCACGATCATCCCGCCGCCGAGCCCCTGCAGGGCGCGAAAGCCGACCAGCGATCCGATCGACCAGGCGACGCCGGAGAGCGCCGACCCGAGCATGAAGAGCACCAGCGAAGCGAGCCAGACCCGCTTGGCGCCGAAGCGCTCCGTCGCCCAGCCGGTCATTGGGATGACGCTCGCAAAGGCCAGCAGGTAACCGGTCAGCACCCACTGGATCGTTGAGATCGAGGTGTGGAAATCGCTTCCGAGCGTAGGGATCGCGACGTTCACGATCGTCACGTCGAGGATCGACATGATCGTCCCCAGCACGACCACGGCGCCGAGGACGAGGAGCTCCCGGTTCAAGCCGCTGTCTCCAGTGCCGGGTGTGGTTGCCAACGCTGTCATCGGTCCTCCCTTGATCGCGTTCCCGCTGACTGGGGTGACTCTAAGTATAGAGTAGCACTAAAATTCGGGCCACGCTAGACTGGCGAGGACGGATCGAGAGCTCGCGACGAGAGGACCATGGGACTTCGCGAACTGAAGAAAGAGCAGACACGCCGGCTCATCGCGGAAACCGCCTGGCGGTTGTTCGCCCAACGTGGCTTCGACCACGTGAAGGTCGCCGAGATCGCGCGCGAGGCGCAGGTTTCCGAGGCAACCGTCTTCAACTATTTCCGGACCAAGGAGGACCTCTTCTACTTCCGCCTGGAGGCCTTCGGCGTGGGGCTCCTCGAAGCGGTCGCCACGCGGCCGGCGGGGCAGCCCGTGCTCGTCGCTTTCCGGCGATACCTGCTCGAGTCCGGCGGCCTGCTCGCCCAGGTCGAAGCCGGTGACTCCGAGGCCCTGGAGCGGCTGAGCACCGTCAACCGGATGATCGCTGAGAGCCTGGCACTGCTGGCGCGCGAGCAGCAGGCCCTTGCCGGCGTCACCGACTCCCTGGCCGGACTGCTCGCTGCCGAGACTGGCGTGCCCGCTGGCGACGTCCGAGCCCGGGTGGCAGCAAACGCGCTGATGGGCGTCCACCGCGTGCTGATCGACTACGCGCGCCGGCGCATCTTGGCCGACGACGAGCCAGGTCGACTCCCGGCCGACCTCCGGCGGCTCGGCCAGCGAGCCTTCGCGCTGCTCGAGCGGGGCCTCGGCGACTACGACCCCAAGCCATCCGCGCCCCCGCACGGCCACCGAAAACTCGCCGCGACCGGCACGACCTCGCCGAAGGACAATGGCTAGGAGCGGCGGCGGTCCGATCGCTCACGCGAACCTGACGATGCAGGCGGTACCTGCCAGCAGGCAGTAGATCGCGAATGGGGTGAGCGTGCGGGTCTGGAAGTACCTGGTGAGGAAGCGGACGGACAGGTAGGCGGCGAGTCCGGCGACGACGCTGCCGGCCAGGATCTGGCCGCGGACGCCGTTGCCGTTGGGGCCGAGCAGGTCGGGCAGCTTGTACAGGCCGGCGGCCAGGATGATCGGGGTGGCGAGCAGGAACGCGAAATGGGCGGCGTCCTCGTGGTCCAGCCCGCGCGCCAGGCCGGCGACCATGGTCACCCCCGAGCGGCTGATGCCGGCGAAGAAGGCCAGGATCTGGGTGGCGCCGATCAGCAGCGCGTCCCCGAAGCTCAAGCTGGAAAGCTCGCGGGACCGTTCGTCGGTCCCGCTGGGCGCGCGCTGACCGGTCGGGGCTGTGGCCACGGCGACCGTGGCCTTTGGGTTCGGGGTGGCCGGACGCACCGTGCGGCGGCGGAGTCGCTCGCCGGCCAGCAGGATCACGCCGTTGCAGGTCAGGAACACCGCTGCGGCCAGCGGTTTGGCGAACAGGACGCGCAGAGCGTGCTCGAAGATGACTCCGACCAGCCCGGCGGGGACGCTGGCCACGACCAGCAGCCAGGCGAGGCGCTCGTCGGCGGTCTGGATGCGCCGGCTGCGCAGCGAGTGGACCAGCCCGGCCACGATCCGGGCCCACTGGCGGCGGTAGAACCACAGCAGAGCCAGGGCGGTGGCCACGTGCAGGCCGACCAGGAAGGCGAGGTAGAAGGACTCCTGGGCTGCCTGGCTGGCGACCACCTGGTGCCAGCCGAGCAGGGCTGGGAGCAGGACCGAGTGGCCAAGGCTCGACACCGGGAACAGCTCGGTGACGCCTTGGAGCAGCCCGATCACGATGGCCTGGAAGTAGCTGATCACGTGGGCGAATGCTCCTGATGGTGGTCGGAGGGTCGGCGGAGTGTCCGAGCCAACCCGACCGCGCATAAGACCTGGATGAGATCCGGGGTCGGCTTGCTGGCGCGGTTCTCCTCGAAGCGGGTGTATGGGATGGTGAACCTGGTTGGCAAGCAGAGTCGTCGTGGGAGGGTCCGGATGGGCGATGGGTATGCGATCCGGGTGGGTGGGCAGCATCCGTTCGCGACCCCGCCTGAGCGGCGGGGCCTGGCGAGGCGGTTGCGGGGAAGGCTGGTGGCGCCGGTGACGGTGTGGACGGCCGGGAGCCTGCGGGAAGGGGCTGGGCTGACCGTCTCCTCGGTGCTGGTGGCCGACGGCGAGCCGGCGCGGCTGCTCGGGCTCATCGACCCGGCTTCGGCGTTCTGGGAGGCGATGCGGCAAGCCGGGGCGTTCGTGGTGCACGTCCTGGCGGAGGGGGACCGGTCGCTGGCGGAGCGGTTCGCGGAGGTCCGCCCGCCGATCCGTGGGATGTTCGACGGCCTGGAGGTGGCGGCGTCACGCTGGGGGCCGGTGCTGGGCGGCACCCGCCCGCGAGCGGGCTGCCGCCTGTCCGGGTCCACCACGGTGGGGTACTCGGAGCTGGTGCAGGGCGTGGTCGAGGAGATCGAGCTGCACGACCTCGACGACCCGCTGGCGTGGCTGCACGGGGAATACCGGACGGTGCGGGACCTGGACGACCTCGGCTGACGGCCGCCTCCGCCCGCTGGTGCCAGTTGCTACCGGCGTGAGCGGGTCGAGAGGTGCGGCCTGCCGGTCAGCAGTGGGGCGCCGATCCTCGGGCGGCGGCGGGTCGTGGCGAGGTGCCACATGGCGGTCCGCGTGATGGTGTGGCGAACCAGTCGGTGCAGGACGGCCTTGACGAACAGCGGCTGGCGGGCGTCGCAGAACATGACCGGGACCTCGGCGGGAACGGTGAGGGCCTCGCGAATGTCGTTGGCGGTGTGGGTCATGGGGCCGAAGCTGTTGACGGCGACGACGAACGGCAGGTGCCACTGCTCCACGTCGTCGAGGACGGCGAAGCAGTCCTGCAGGCGGCGGGGGTCGGCCAGCACGACCACGCCGATGGATCCGTGGGCAAGCTCGTCCCAGAGTTGCCTGTCGGGGCCAGCGCTGGCCGCGCTGAACAGGTAGAGGACGAGATCGTCGTCCAGGGTGATGCGACCCAGCTCCAGAGCTGCCGCGTGGCGCATCCGCTTGCACGGGCGGCGCCGCCGGCCTCCAGCCGCGGTGGCGGGCGTGGCTAGCGCCTGATCGGCGACGCTGCGCAGGAAGGTGGTCTTGCCGGAGCCGGGCCCGCCCACGACGAGGATCTTGGCGGGACACGGGACTGGGCCGCCGGGGCCGGGTCGATGCCTAGACTCTGCGGAGTCCATCCAGAACTCTCTCCAGAAGGGTGACGTCGGGGCCAGTGCCGAACTGGCTGGGCCGGTGCACCTCGACCATGCCCTGATCCGCCATGTCGGCGACCAGCACCCGGACGACGCCGAGCGGCAGTTTCATGTGGGCCGCGATCTCCGCCACGGACAGCGGCTCACGGCACAGCAGGGCGATCGAGTGGGGCTCCGGTGCGGGCATGTGCATGGTCTCGCCGATCACGGTGGTGCTGACCAGTGCTTCGATCTCGAGATCGGTGCCATGGCTCGGCCGGGCGCGCCCGCGGGTCAGGGCATAGGGACGTAGCAGCCGCCCTGGATGCGATGGGGGTGAGGCCTCGGGATGATCCATGCGTAGGGCCTCGCTATCAGGGCTTGACTACCTTGTGATCGGTCATCCCCAATCGCCACCGCGTGGATCATCGAAGCGGCGATCGGGGCGCCGGGGGGACTCGGCTGGATGGCTCGCGGCGGTGCGTCGTCCTCGCTCCACACCGCTGCGATAGCTGGACAGCATGGCCCGGATCTCCTCCGGGGACCGGGACGGCCCGGCGGCGCTGCGCTGCGGCGTGGGGGTGTTGGACGTGGGCTCGAATCCGGTCGGCGGGGCGCCACGCAGGCCCTCGGCCAGGTTCGCCCGTGGCATCCGCCTCGGTAGGCCGCCCGTCCGCTGGCCGGCCGCACCAGGCCCCGGCGGGACCGGTGACCTGGCCGGGCCGGCACCGGGGGGTGCGGGTGACCAGGCCGGGCCCGGACCTGGAGCCGGGGGCAGCGACCAGGCGGGGCTGGGACCGGAGGCCGGGGGTGACCAGGCCGGACCGGCACCGGGGGGTGCCGGTGGCGCCGGCGGGGCGGTCATGCCGGCGTCCGTGCGCGCAGCGGGCGGTGGGCCGGCGGGCGGCGCGGCCGTGGGCGGCGGAGGTGCCGGCGGGCCGGTGGGCGTGAAGGCCGCTGACCGGGAGGGCCGGGGGCCGGCGGGCGGCGGGGGTGCGGGGGACTGGCGCCGTGGCCGGTGCGCCCCGGTCGGCGGCTGGAACCATTGCGCTCGCGCCTGCTCGAAGATGGGAAGCTCCTCGGCGGGTCCTTGGCCGGCCGGTTCAGGAGCCTCAGGCCCGTCAGGCCCGTCAGGCCCGCTGCGCCCGCCAGCGCCCTCAGGGCCCCCTGGGCCGCTACCTGGAGGCGGCCCAGGTTTCCGCGTGGGAAGAATGGGTTCGGGGCGATCGAACTGGACGCCTGGCCCGACGAACGGGATCGGGCCGGCGCTGTCGCCGCCGGCGGGCGCGGCGTAGCTGCCGGCCCGGGCGCTGGGAACCGGGCCGGGGGGGTTGCCGTACGGCCTGCCGAGGCCACTGGCCAGCGCCGGTGCCGGCAGCTCGGCCATGATCCCCGACGGCGCCGGCACGGGCGGCTGGCTCATGCTGGAGGTGAGCCTGGAAGGGAGCAGCACCAAGGCGGTGATCCCGCCGTAGAAGGAATGGCGCAGCTGCACGCGGATGTCGTGGCGCCTGGCCAGGCGGCCGATGACGGCCAGGCCGAGCTGCCGCGCGACCGCGGCGTCGACCGCCGGCGGCTCGGCCAGGCGCTGGTTGGCGCGCTCCAGCTCCACGTCGCTCATCCCGATGCCGCGGTCCTCGATCTCGATCACGTGGCCGTTGGCGCTCGGCTGGCCACCGATCCGCACCACCGTGCCGGGCGGGGAGAAGCGGGTGGCGTTCTCGATGAGCTCCGCCAGCAGGTGCACGACCTCGCTGACGGCGTACCCGGTGAGCTGGACGTCGTCGATCGGGAGCACCTCGACCCGCTGGTAGTCCTCGACCTCCTGAACGGCGCCCCGGACCACGTCCATCAGAGGGATGGCCTCCAGCCAGCGACGCGGCGGCTCGGGAGCGCCCGAGAGCACGATCAGGCCCTCAGCGGTACGGCGCAGGCGGGTGGCGAGGTGGTCGACGCCGAACAGCTTCTCGAGCGTGTCGGCGTCCGCCTCGCGCTCGAGGTCGTCGAGCCGCTCCAGTAGCCGGTCGATCAGCGTCTGTGAGCGCCGAGCCAGGTTCAGGAACATCTCACTGATCGAGCGGCGCAGGGCGGCCTGCTCGGTCGCCAGGTCGACCGCCGCCATGTAAATGACGTCGAACGAGCGCGCGACCTCACCGATCTCGTCGCGGGCGGTCTCGCCGATCCGCATGACCGGCACGTCGACCTGCCCGGCGGCCGTCTGGTGGACCGCTTCTGGGAGGCGGTGCTCGGCGACTTCGAGCGCGTTGCGGCGCAGGCGCCGCAACGGCCGGACCATGGACTGGGCGACGGCCAGCGCGCCCAGCAGCGCGATCGCGAGCGCGATCGCGATCAGCCCGGCGTCGCGCAGCGAGCGGAGCTGGGCCGCGCCGCTGAGGTCCTCCGCCCTCTGGATGACGGTGGAGAGGAGCTGGGTCTCGACGGTGCGCTGCAGCTCGATCTCTGTGGTGCTGGCGGCCAGCCACTGCTCCGGGTCGACGTGGATGTCGCGCTGGGCCTGGCGGTCGACCGCGGTCTGCTGGACGCGCTGCACCGTGAGCACCGCCTGGCCCTTCACCGAGGCGGCGAACAGGCCTCGCTGCTGCTCGTCGGCGTCGGCGACGAACTGGTCAAGCGCCGCCTGCCGCTGCGCGAGCAGGTCGGCGAGGTTCTGGAACTGGCCGAACCCGAAGCGCCGCTCGATGGCGATGCCGTACAGCGTGCCGCGCACCTGGGAGGTGAGCTCCTTGGCGCGGCTCAGGTTGGAGAAGGACTGCACCTGCTGCGCGAGCTGCTCGTCGCCACCGCGGAGGGCGGCCTGCAGGTCGATTCCCTGGAGCTTGCCGATCAGCTGCGAGTACTCGTCGAGGATCGCCTGCTGGGTGAGCGCCCCCCGGGTGATCGCGGTTCGCAGGCCGCTGAGCCCGCCCAGCTCCACGCGGATGGCGTCGAGCTGCGCCCGGATCGCCGGGCTCGCGGAGCCGCGCGGCCCGGCGACGGCGGCGTTGAAGGCTGCGGCCGCCTGGTCGACGGCGCCTCGCTGGTTGCCGAGCGCGCAGAAGGCGGCGTGCACCACGTCGGAATGCTCGTCCGGCCCGCACTGCGTGGCGCCGAGGTCGCCCTTCTGTTGCCTGGCGATCACCCCGGCGGTGAGATCACGCTCGAGCTGCAGCTCGTGCACCAGAGCGGTGCTGGACTGCTCGAGGCGGGCGAGCTCACCGCCGGTGCGCAGGCTCTGCGCGTCGTTCAGCGACGCCTTGACGTTGATGCTGGCCAGCACCAGCAGCACGAGAGCGGGGATCGCCAGGACCGCGATCAGTTTGGACCGGACCGGCCAGTTCCGGAGCCCCACCGTCTGGAAGCGGGCCGCCTGCGGGCGGTGTTCGGGCAGCGAGGATGGGCGTTCCTGCGACGTCTCCACCAGACTTCGCAACCTCTCTGGAGTCGAGACGGACCGGTCTCTGGGGGAGCGGGGGGAGTTGCGGCCGGGTTTCCGACCACCGCACGTTTCCGGCCTGTCCGTTTAGGAAATTATACGGAGATACAGGATATCGTCTGACTTTACGCATAGCGTGCGTTGTCTGGGCGGATTATACTTACGCGCCGCACAACGCAACTATGCCCAGAGATGAAACTCTTCCGTTCTGCGTCCGGTCCATCCGGTCCTAGTAGAGAGAGCCAACGTCTCCCGATGAAACGCACACCCGGTATGCGACGGTGGTCACCAGTGCCCCTGATTGTCGTCGGCACCCTCGTCGCACTCAGCGCCTGCACCGGCACACCACACCAGTCGACCGCGGTACCGGAGGTCCGTATCGGGCTGCTGGGAGCGCTGTCGGGCCCAGGGACCGGACAGGAGGCGTCACGCGGCGCCGAGCTCGCCGCCCTGGTCGTCAACCAGGTCCAGTCGCTGCCCCTCCCGCTCTCCGGCACTGCCGGGCTGCCCGGTCTCGGCGGGGCGAAGATCAGGATCGTCCAGCCCGACCCGGGCGCCAACCCGAACGACCCCGCCGCCCAGGCGACCGGCCTGGTCGCCAGGCAGCACGTGGTTGGGCTGATCAGCGCCGACTCCGCCAAGGCCACCGCCGTGGCCAGCGAGCGGACCGAGCGGATCGGCGTGCCGTTCCTCGGCTCGGTCGCCTCAGCGGACTTCCTGACAGAGCGGGGGCTTGACTGGTTCTTCCGCGCGACGCCAACCGATCAGCTCGTCGCCGAGGCTGCGCTGGCCCTGGTCGAGAAGAACAGCGGCGGCGCGGCCAACAAGATCGGGATCGTGAACGCGAACGACGACACCAGCAACGACTCCGCCACCTCCGTGCAGAGGGTCGCCGCCGAGGCCGGTGACACCCTCGCCCCCCTTGTCCCCGGCGTGTTCGAGTCCGGACAGGGCCCGCGGCAGGCGGTCGACAAGGTCCGCAAGGCCGGTCCTCAGGCCCTGATCGCAGTGGCCTCCCAGCCCGGCGACGCCAGGGCCCTGATCGCCACGGGCGCGCTGAGCACCACCGGACCGCAGTCGCTGGCGATCGGCGCCGGATTCTCGCCGCAGACGGTTGGGCAGGCCGGCCTCGGGGCCGGCGCGGCGGTGCTCCACGGCGCGGTCTGGACCCAGGACTTCGCGGAGCGCAACCTGGCCGCCAGTGCGGTGGCCAGCCTGTATCAACGGCGCTTCAAGGCGCCCATGACCGAGGCGGCCGCCGAGACGTTCACCGCGGTGCTGACCCTGGCACAGGCGGTCGACTCCGCCCGGTCGCTGGACGCGCAGGCGATCCGGACGGCCATGCTGGGCCTCAACGTTCCTGGCCGCGACACGATCATGCCCTGGGGCGGCATCCGCTTCGACCAGACCGGACAGAACGTGCAGGCCGCCGCCCTGGTCGAGCGGATCACCCCGAACGCCGCGCGGGTGGTGTTCCCACAGGAGCTGGCCGGCGACAACACCTGATCCGCGATCGCGCGGGACGATCCCGTCCCCATTCCGGGGTCATCGAGTCATGTCGTTTCAGTCATTCGAGCAGACACCGTAGAGCGGGACAGATAGAGCGGGACCGCAGGAGCGAGGACGAGGGAGGTCACACCGATGCAGGATGCCGTGCTGCTCAGCGGCGTCACGCTGCCCACCGGGCAGACCGCTGACGTGCTGGTGCAGGGCGAGACCATCAGCGCGGTCGCCGCGCCCGGCAGCCTCGATCCGCCGGCGGCGCAGCGGCTCGACCTGCACGGCTACCTCGTCCTGCCCGCCCCGGCCGAGCCTCATGGTCATCTCGACAAGGCGCTGACCGCCGGCCGGCTCGCCAACCCGGCCGGTGACCTGGACGGGGCGGTGCAGGCGTGGTGCGCGTACCGCCCGACGATGGAGCACGACGACGTGGTCCGGCGCGCCACCACCGCCGCCCTGACGCAGCTGGCCAACGGCGTCACCGCGATCCGCAGCCACGTCGACGTGGGACCTGACATCGGCCTGCGCTCGCTGGAGGCGGTCGCCGAGGTCCGGGAGGCCCTGCGCGGGCAGGTCGAGCTGCAGCTCGTCGCGCTGCCGATGCTGCCGCTCACCGGGGAGGCCGGCCGGCCCAACGCGGCGCTGCTGCGTGCGGCGATGGAAGCGGGCGCGGACGTCGTGGGGGGCTGCCCGTACCGGGACGACGATCCCACCGCCTCCCAGGAGCTGTGCCTGGAGCTGGCGGCGGAGCTCGGGCGCCCGCTCGACCTCCACAGCGACGAGTGCCTGGACCCGGCGGTCCTGAACCTGCCCCAGCTCGCCGAGCTGGTCAGCTCCAGCCGGTTCCCCCATGGGGTGGCCGCCAGCCACTGCTGCAGCCTCGGCGTCCAGCCGGCCGAGGTCGCCAAGCGCGTCGCCGCCGAGCTGGCCGCGGCCGGGGTAGGCGTCATCTCCTGCCCCCAGACCAACCTGTTCCTGCAGGCGCGCGGCCACGCCAGCGCTCCACCGCGGGGGCTCACGGCGCTGCGGGCGCTGCTGGACGCCGGGGTGCTGGTGGCGGCGGGTGGCGACAACCTGCAGGACCCGTTCAACACGGTCGGGCGGGGGGACCCGCTGGAGATCGCGTCGCTGCTGGTGGCCGCCGGGCACCTGAGCCCGGAGGAGGCGTACCGGGCCGTCAGCGCCTCGTCCCGCGCCGTGATGGGCCTGCCGGAGGTGCGAGTGGAAGCCGGCTTCCCGGCCGAGCTGCTGGCGATCCGGGCGGCCTCGGTCCAGGAGGCGGTCGCGACCGCCAGCCCGGAACGCGTGGTGGTCCACCAGGGCCGCGTGGTGGCGCGCACCGCGCTGTCCCGCGAGCTGCCCCTCCGGGTGGAGGCGCCCGCGGCGGCCGGGCGGCCCGCCGGGAGCGGGTCGCTGTCATGACCGCGGTCGCGCGTTCGTCGTCAGCCGCCGCGTCCGGTCCGGCCTCGCGGATGCTGGCCTTCGAGGGCGTCAGCAAGCGGTTCGCCGACGGCACGGTCGCGCTGGAGGGCGTCGACCTGCAGGTCGCTCCCGGAGAGTTCGTGACCGTGGTGGGGCCCTCCGGCTGCGGCAAGAGCACGCTGCTGCGGATCGCCTCGGGCCTGGAGACCGCCAGCGGCGGCGCGCTGCGGGTCGCCACCGACAAGATCGGCTACGTCTTCCAGGACCCGACCCTGCTGCCGTGGCGCAACGTCCAGTCCAACGTCGAGCTGCTGGGCGAGCTGGACGGCCTGCCCCGGGCCGAGCGGAGCCGCCTGGCCCGCGAAGCGCTGGAGCTGGTCGGGCTGACCGAGTTCGCCAAGCACCTGCCGCACGCCCTGTCGGGCGGCATGCGCATGCGGGCCTCGCTGGCGCGGTCCCTGACGCTGCGCCCCGAGCTGTTCCTGCTGGACGAGCCGTTCGGCGCGCTGGACGAGATCACCCGCCAGCGGCTCAACGACGAGCTGCTGCAGCTCTTCCTGGCACGGAGGTTCGCGGCCCTGTTCATCACCCACTCGGTCGGCGAGGCGGTGTTCCTGTCGACCCGCGTGGTGGTGCTCTCCGGCCGGCCGGGGCGCGTGCTCGGCAGCTTCGAGGTGCCGTTCGAGTACCCGCGGGCGCCGGAGCTGCGCTATGCCGAGCCGTTCTCGCGGGTCGCCGGCGCGGTGTCGGCCTGCCTGCGGGAAGGGAGCGCGTGATGCGGGTCGCCACGCGGGACGCGCAGCGCGGCAACGGCTCCCGGCCCGAGGCGCCGGCCCGGCGTGGGCCGGCGACCGCCGGGCGGCGCTCGGGCGCGCGGCGCCTGCTGGGGCTGTGGCTGCCGCCGCTCGGGGTCCTGGCGGCCGTGCTCGGGGCCTGGTACGCCGTCAGCTACCTGGTGCTGTCGCCGGAGCGCCGCTTCCTGGCGCCGCCGCCGCACCAGGTGGTTCACGTCGGCTTCCTGGTCCGCGACAACGCCCTGGAGATTGGGCAGGGGCTGCTGCTGTCGACCAAGGTCGCGCTGCTGGGGCTGGCGCTGGCGGTGCTGCTGGGCATGAGCATGGCGATCCTGATGCACCAGGCGCGCTGGATCGAACGGTCGCTGTACCCGTACGCGGTGATCCTGCAGACCATCCCGATCCTGGCGCTGGTGCCGCTGCTGGGCTTCTGGTTCGGGTTCGGGTTCCCCAGCCGCGTGCTGGTGTGCGTGCTGATCGCGCTGTTCCCGATCATCGCCAACACCCTGTTCGGGTTGCAGTCGGTGGAGGCCAGCCAGCACGACCTGTTTACCCTGCACGCCGCCGGACGGCTGACGCGGCTGTGGAAGCTGGAGCTGCCGGCGGCGCTGCCGGCGATCTTCACGGGCCTGCGCATCGCGGCCGGTGCGTCGGTGATCGGCGCGATCGTGGGTGACTTCTTCTTCAAGCAGGGCGACCCGGGCATCGGCATCCTGATCGACCTGTACCGCGCGCGGCTCCAGTCGGAGCAGCTCTTCGCCGCCGTGTTCGCCTCTTCGATGCTGGGCGTGGTGGTGTTCTGGTGCTTCAGCTTCCTCGCCCGCCGCGTCGTCGGCCGCTGGCACGAGTCCGGCCGCGACCCCAGAGGCACTGACCTGACCACCACCAACCGCCTCACCGAGCACGCCGTTTCCGTCGCTCCCGAGGAAGAAGGAGGCCCATGAGCAGGAACCGCACGCTCACGCTGCTGGCCGGCGCGCTCTGTTTGGCGCTCACCGCCGCCGCGTGCAGCAGCAACAGCTCGAAGACCGGCGGCAGCTCGAACGCGCCGGCCGCCAGCGGCGCGCAGAGCCTCAAGGGGGTCTGCCCCAACCCCGTGGTGGTCCAGACCGATTGGTGGCCGGAGCCAGAGCACGGCGGCACCTACCAGCTCCTTGGAGCCGGCTACAAGGTGGATGCGAACAAGAAGCGGGTCACCGGGCCGCTGGTGACCCAGGGCAAGGACACCGGCGTCCAGATCGAGGTGCGGGCCGGCGGGCCGGCGATCGGCTTCCAGCAGACCAGCGCGCAGATGTACCTCGACAAGTCGATCACGCTGGCCTTCGTGTTCACCGACTCGGCCGTGCAGTTCTCCGCCAAGCAGCCCACGCTGGCCGTGGTGACACCCCTGGACATCAACCCGCAGATGATCATGTGGGACCCCAAGGTCCACCCGGACTTCCACACCATCGCCGACATCGGCCAGACCGACACCGAGGTGCTCTACTTCAAGGGCTCCACCTACATGGACTACCTGATCGGCTCCGGCATCCTGCGGAAGAACCAGACCGACGGCAGCTACACCGGGGCGCCGGACCGCTACGTCGCCTCGGGCGGGAAGGTCGCGCAGCAGGGCTTCGCCACCAGCGAGCCATTCATCTACGCGAACGAGCTCCCTCAGTGGAAGAGGCCGGTCGCTTTCCAGCTCATCAACGACACCGGCTACCCGGTCTACGCCTCGGCGCTGTCGATCCGCCCGGCCGACAAGAGCCAGCTCTCCTCCTGCCTCCAGCGGCTGGTGCCGATGTTCCAGCAGGCGCAGATCGACTACGTCAAGAACCCCGACGCTGTGAACAAACTGGTCGTCCAGCTCAACAAGGACTACAAGTCCGAGTACCCGATGGACGAGAACCTCGCCAAGTTCACCGCGCAGCAGGAGCTCAAGCTGGGCATCGTCGGCAACGGCACCGACAAGACCCTGGGCAACTTCGACATGGCCCGCGTCAAGCGGACCATCGATATCGTCGGCCCGATCTACACCGCGCAGAAGCAGCCGGTGAAGGCGGGCCTGACGCCGCAGGACATCGTCACCAACGAGTTCATCAACCCTGCGATCGGCCTCGCGCAGTAGGGTGCCGGTGGCGGGCTCCTGACCCGCCACCAGGATCTCCTCGGTCGCGCCCGGCGGACCGCCGGGCGCGACCCGGCCCCTGCGACGCGGGAGGCTGACGTCTGCTAGGGTCATGCCCCGCCGCCCCGGCCTCGCCCGCGGGGGGCGCCGCCCGCGCCCCACTCGGGCAGGTCGGGCAGCCCGCGTGCCAGGCGCCGTCGCGATGCTCGCCCTGGCTGGTGCCCTCGCAGGCGAAGGTGTCGCCGCCGGTCATGGTGTCCCTGGTGAGCGCCATGGGCCGCCTTCCTCCGCTTGGGTGCGTGGACGCCTTGTATTGCCTGGGATCCGGGATTGTCGAGCAGACGGCACGGCTCGGCGCCGCCCAGCCGGGCGACCCGCTCAGGCGAGGCTGCCGCGCACCTGCTCGGCGGCCTCCACCATGTTGCGCAGCGCGGCGACGACCTCGTCGTAGGCGCGGGTCTTGAGGCCGCAGTCGGGGTTGACCCACAGCCTGGCGGGCCCGAGCGTGGCCAGGGCGGCCTCCAGCAGCGCGCGCATCTCGCCGACCGGCGGCACGCGCGGCGAGTGGATGTCGTACACGCCAGGGCCGACCGCCTGCGTGTACTCGACCCGCTGGAGGTCGTCGAGCAGGCCCATGCCGGAGCGGGCGGTCTGGATCGAGGCCACGTCCGCGTCGAGCGCCGCCAGGGTGGGCAGCACCTCGCCGAACCTCGAGTAGCACATGTGGGTGTGGATCTGGGTCTCGTCCAGCACCCCGGAGGTGGCCAGGCGGAAGCTGTCCAGCGCCCAGGCCAGGTAGCCGGCGTGGCGCTCGCGCCGCAGCGGCAGGTGCTCGCGGAGCGCCGGCTCGTCGACCTGGACGATCGCCACGCCGGCGTCCTCGAGGTCGCCGACCTCCTCCCGCAGGGCCAGCGCGACCTGCATGGCGGTGTCGGGCTCCGGCTGGTCGTCGCGCACGAACGACCAGGCCAGCATGGTGACCGGGCCGGTCAGCATGCCCTTGACCGGCCTCGAGGTGAGCGACTGGGCATGGCGGATCCACTCCACCGTCATCGGCCGTCGCCGGCGCACGTCGCCGAAGAGGATCGGCGGGCGCACGTAGCGTGTGCCGTAGGACTGCACCCAGCCCAGCTCGGTGGTGGCGTAGCCGTCGAGCTGCTCGGCGAAGTACTGGACCATGTCGTTGCGCTCGGGCTCGCCGTGGACCAGCACGTCCAGGCCCAGCCGCTCCTGCAGCTCGACCACGCTGGCGATCTCGGCCTGCATCCGCTCCCGGTAGGCGTCCTGGCCGATCTCGCCGCGGCGCAGCGCCGCGCGGGCGGCGCGGACGTCGCCGGTCTGCGGGAACGACCCGATGGTGGTGGTCGGCAGCGGCGGCAGGGCGAGCCGGTCGCGCTGCGCCTTCTGGCGGAGCTCGTAGGGGCTGGTGCGGCGCAGGTCGCCGCCGCCCACGGCCGCCATGCGCTCGCGGACGGCCGCGTCCCGGACGCGCGCGGAGCTCCGCCGGCTGGCCAGCGCCTGGCGGTTGGCCGCCAGCTCGGCGGCGATCGCGCCCGTCCCCTCGGCGAGCCCGCGGGCCAGCGTGGTCACCTCGGTGACCTTCTGCCGCGCAAACGCGAGCCACGGCCGCAGCTCCGGGTCCAGCAGCAGATCGGCTTCCAGGTCGATCGGGACGTGCTGGAGCGAGCAGGACGTCGAGACGACCACCTCGCCGGCGAGCCCGGTCAGGGTGGCAAGGCGGGCCAGCGAGGCCTCCAGGTCGTTGGCCCAGACGTTGCGCCCGTCGACGACACCGGCGACCAGGGTCCGCTCACCGAGGCCGCCGGCCGCCGCCAGCAGCTCCAGGTTGCGGTCGCCGCCGCGGGTGAAGTCCAGCGCCAGGCCGTCGGCCGGCGTGCCGGCGAGCACGCCGAGCGCCTCGCCGAGGTGATCGAAGTAGCTGGCCACCAGCAGCCTGGGCCGCCGCCGCAGCTCGCCGAGGCGCCGGTAGGCGCGGCCGAGCGCCGCCAGCTCGGCCTCGGAGCGGTCCTGGACGAAGGCGGGCTCGTCGAGCTGCACCCAGTCGGCGCCGGCGCCGGCGAGCCGCCCGAGCAGCTCCTCGTAGAGGTCGAGCAGCGGGTCCAGCAGCGACAGCGGCTCGAAGCCCGCCGGGGCGTCGGAGGCCGGCTTGCCGAGCAGCAGGAAGGTCACCGGGCCGAGCAGCACCGGGCGGGTCGGGATGCCGAGCTCCGCCGCCTCGGCCAGCTCGGCCAGCGGCTTGGGCTCGGCCGCCAGCCGGAAGGCCTCCTCGGGCCCGAGCTCGGGGACGATGTAGTGGTAATTGGTGTCGAGCCACTTGGTCATTTCCATGGCCGGGGCGTCGGCGCGGCCGCGGGCCATGGCGAAATAGGTGGCCAGGTCGTCCCCGGCGCCGGCGCGGAACCGCTCCGGGACCGCGCCGACGAGCTGGATGGTGTCCAGCACGTGGTCGTAGAGCGAGAAGTGGTTCGAGGGGATCCAGCCGAGCCCGGCGTCGCGCAGCAGCTCCCACGTCTGCCGGCGCAGGGCGCGCGCGGTCGCCAGCAGCTCGGCCGCTGAGACCTCGCCCGCCCAGTGGCCTTCGGTGGCGGCCTTCAGCTCGCGCCGGGGCCCGATCCGGGGAAATCCGTGAATGCTGGAACTGGTCATGAGCGGTGAGGATCGTCCGCGCCGGCCTGGCTGTCAACCAGCCAGATTATTTCGGCGTACGGCGAAGCGTTGCGGTCCTACGGGCCCGTGGGCGCTTCCCCGCCCCCGGCCGGCGGGCGGATGATGGGCGCCGACCCGCTTCGAAGACAGGAGGCGCTCCGATGGCAGTCCCGCTGTCACTCGGCCCGGTCCACCACCTGCGGCTCACCGTCACCGACGTCGAGCGGTCCAGGGCGTTCTACACCGAGCTGCTCGGGTTCCAGGTCGCCATGGACGCCCCGCCGCCGGCCGGCGACCCCTATCACGACCTCACCGAGGACATCCTGCAGGGCGGCATCGTGATGGCCAGCGGCGGCCTGCTGGTGGGGCTTCGGCCCGTGGATGCCAGCCGTAGCGGCGACCGCTTCGACCCGTTCCGCTGCGGCCTCGACCACCTCAGCTTCGGCGTTCCGGCCAAGGCCGACCTGGAGGCGGCCGCCCGGACCTTCGAGGAGCGCGGCGTGGAGCACGGCGGCATCACCGACCTGCCGCCGTTCGGGATCGCGGTGCTGCCGTTCAAGGACCCCGACGGGCTGGCGCTGGAGCTGACCGCTCCGCTGTAGCGCCGCCAGATGGCGCACGGAGCGCCGCGGGCCTGTGGCGGGCCAGGGCCCCGGCCACGCGACACCTGGGAACGACGGATGGCGCAGGTACACTCGACCGATGACCAGCGCGCAGCGTACGGTCCTGGACGCCGCCGGGCGCTCCAGCGGCGCGGCCCCGCCCGTCAAGGGGCTGCGCCGCGACGCGCAGCGCAACCGGGACGCGATCGTGGCAGCGGCCCGGGAGGTGTTCTCCGAACAGGGCCTGGAGGCGCCGCTCGAAGAGATCGCGCGGCGCGCGGGGGTCGGCATCGGCACCTTGTACCGGCGCTTCCCCACGCGCGTCGACCTGGTCGACGCGGTGCTCGCCGGCAGGCTGCGGGCGCACGTGGAAGCGGCCGAGGAGGCGCTGCGGCTCGGCGACCCCTGGGACGGCTTCGCCTTCTACCTGGAGCGGACCTGCCAGCTCGAGGCCAGCGACCGTGGGCTGGGCGACGTGATGTCGATGCGGTTCCCGAGCGCAACCGCGGTGGAGACCGCCAAGGCGCGCCTGTTCGAGCTGGTCCGCGAGCTGGTCCGCCGCGCCCAGGCCAGCGGCCAGCTCCGCGCCGACCTGACGCTGGAGGACCTGGCCTTCCTCAACTGGGGGAACGTCCGCATCGTCGAGGCCACGGCCGCGGTGGCGCCGGAGGCCTGGCGGCGTCACCTCGCCTTCCTGCTGGACGCCTTCCGCGCCGAGCGCGCCCACCAGCTGCCCGAGCCGCCGCTGACGCCCCGGCAGGTCTACCGGGCCATGCTCTCGCTCGGCGTCCGCTGCGGCAGCTCGGCCGAGTAGCGATTTATCTATTGAGTACCAAGGCGGCCGGCTACCTGCCGGCCGGGACCAGGTTGGCGACGGTGGGGGCCACCTCGGCGAGACGTCCCAGCGAGCCCTCGCGCCACTCGTCGGGCGGCTCCACGATCGCCAGATCGACGCCGGCCTCGGCCAGGCGGCCGAAACGCTCCAGGAGCTGCTCGGCGGACTCGGTGCCGGTGAGCTGGCCGTAGGTGGTCTTCTGGATCTCCTCGTAGGGCCGCCGCTCGGCGACGCAGTGCTCGCGCAGGACCTCGAGCTTGTGGCGCAAGGTCTCCATGCCCCCGTACTCGAACAGGTTGCAGGCGTCGCCGTACCTGGCCACCAGCCGCAGCGTCTTGCGCTCGCCCGAGCCGCCGACCAGGATCGGCGGGTGCGGCTGCCGCAGCGCGTTCGGCGAGTTCAGCGGGCGCTCCAGCCGGTAGTGCGCTCCCTCGAAGGGGCTCTCGTCGGCCGACCACATGTGGTGAGCGATCCGCAGCGTCTCCTCCAGCCGCTCGAAGCGCTCGGCCAGCGGCGGGAACGGGATGCCCAGCCCGCGGCTCTCCTGCTCGTTCCAGGCGGCGCCGATGCCCAGCCAGGCGCGGCCGCCCGACAGCACGTCCAGGGTGGTCACGCTCTTGACCAGCACGCCAGGGTGCCGGGGCGTCACCCCGGTGACCATGGCGCCAAGCTCGATGCGCTCCGTCTGGCCGGCCGCGAAGGCCAGCGTGGTGTAGGCCTCGAGCATCTCGTGCTCAGGCGGCCCGAAGACAGGGATCTGGAAGAAATGGTCCATAACCCACAGGCTCGCCAGGCCGGCCTGCTCGGCGTCCCTGGCGATCCGCCCGAAGATCCGGCCGATGCTCGGCGGCCCCTCGGGCCAGGTGAAGTCGGAGACTGCCAGTCCGATTCGCAAGATCGGTCCTCCCGGTCATCCGCTTAGCCGACTAAATTTGCCGGCTCAGTATAGCGGAGCCCTGCTGGAGATTGGCGGTCAGGCGGGCCAGCAACGGGCGCAGGCTCGCGCGCTCCTCTGGTTGCAGGCCCGCCAGCAGCCGGCGCTCGACCTCGGCCCGGATCTCGCGCACCGGCCGCTCCAGCGCCCTGCCGCGCTCGGTGAGATAGACCCGCCAGACGCGGCCGCCCGCAGGAGCGCGCTCGCGGCGCAACAGGCCGGCCCGCTCCATGCGCTGCAGCATCTTGGTCATGGTGGGCGGCTCCACGCCGAGCCTGGCGATCAGCTCCGACTGGGACAGGCCGTCGTCCTCCCACAGCTCGCCAAGCAGCAGGTCCTGGCCGAGGTGCAGGCCCAGCTCGGCGAAGGCGTCGCTGACCAGCGCCCGGTGCGCCTTGCCCAGCTTGACGAGCTGCCAGCTCACGGTGTCGTCGTCGGTGTGCACGATCGGCGCCCCCTGCATGCCTCGCCTCCGCTGCGCTGGTTGGCCTGCTCGCGATCGTAGCCGATCAGCGGATCGATGCTGACTTCTCCGGTCGCCAGAGAGCACGATCGTCCGCCGGGAGCTCGACGACGTTTGGGGTTCCCTGGTCCGAGGGATCCAGCCTCCAGCGGGAGAGACCGCGACGGGAAGGGTTGCTGCGATGAGAGCGCCTGGGGAACTGGCACGGGAGGCAGCATCGCGCAGGAGCATCCGGTTGGCGACGGGCGAGGCCGGGTTGGCGATGGCCCGGCGATTCGTGGCCCGCGCGACAGTGGCGGCCGGGTGGGAGGACCACGTGGACGACGTGGCACTGCTGGCCAGCGAGTTGGCGACCAACGCCGTGCTCCACGGCGCGCGGCCGATCGCGGTGGCCGTCGAGGCGGGCGGGCACCGGCTCCGGGTCGAAGTGTCCGACGCCGCCCCTGCGCTTCCGGTGGAGCTGGACCTGGGCCCTGAGATCGAGAACGGGCGCGGTCTGGCGATCGTTGAGGCCGTGGCCGACGAATGGGGAGCGGAGCGGGTGGCCGGCGATGGCAAGGTCGTCTGGGCCGAGTTGCGGGACGACGATGGCGCTGAGCCGGGAGCGGGGAAGGATGGCCGCTGAACCCGGGGTGCCGAGGGCCCTGGCGCCTCGGCGCCTCAGGCGGCGTGCGAGCCCAGCGCCTTGACACCGCCCTCCAGGCTCCAGGCGGTCACCCCGCGGCGCTCGAGCTCCCTGGCCAGCGTGTACGAGCGCTGGCCGCTGGCGCACACCAGCAGGTAGCTCCGGCCGGGGTCGAGGGTGTCCAGCAGCTCGGCCGCGCGGCTGAACGGCAGCCGCCGGTCGCCGGCCAGCGGGCCCTCCTCGGGCTCGCGCACGTCCAGCACGACCGCGCCCGCCGGCACTGAGGAGACCACCAGGTCGGGCAGGGCCCCGGACGTCCAGTGGCGCAGGTCCACGGCTCTGCGGCGGGCGACTGCCCCGCGGATCCACTCCTCGGTCAGCGGCTCGGCGTCGATCTGCTTCTCGGCGGCGTCGATCCGTTCCGGCGAGGCCCAGGTCTCGACTCTGCCCGGCGAGATCGAGCAGTGCTCCTGCACCTTGGCGGAGACGTCGTAGGTGCCGATCGCGCGCGCCTGCGCGATGATCTCGTCCTTGCCCATCCCGATCAGGGGCCGCAGCACCGGCACGGTGGCCGCCCGCTCGCAGGCGCGGATGTTGCCGAGCGTTTGCGTGGACACCTGTCCGAGCGACTCGCCGGTGACCAGCGCGCTCGCGCCCAATTCCTCCGCCAGCCCGGAGCCGGCCCGGTACATGGCGCGGCGCAGCAGGATCTGGCGCAGCCGCGGATTGGCCCGCTGGGTGAGCGCCAGCACCACCGGCGCCAGGTCGACCACCCAGAAGCGCGGCTCCAGCCCTGGGGTCCACCGCAGCGCGAGCTCCTTGGCGACGGCCAGCGCCTGGTCCATCTGGCCGCAGCCGCCCAGGTCGCAGATCAGCAGGTCGAGCTGGGTGCCGCGGCGCATCACCCGCCAGGCGGCCACCGGCGAGTCGAAGCCGCCAGAGAACAGCCCGACCGCGTGCCCTCCGGTGCCAAGCGGCAGGCCGCCGGTGCCAGGCGAGGACTCCAGGACCGCGTCGGCGTGGCCGTCGTGCAGCTCGACGACCACCTCGACGTCGGGATGGCCGAGGTCGACGCGGGTGGCCATGGGCAGCAGCGCCGCGCCCAGCTCGACCGCCAGATCGTGCGAGCTGAACTGGAGTGGCGCGCGGCGTTTGGGCCGGATGGCGAAGGAGCGGCCGGCAACCCGGTCGCGGTACAGCGGCACCAGGGCGTCGACCAGCTCGGGTAGGGTGCTGAACGGGACCTGGGTGACCTCGTGGACCCGGTGGACCCCGAAGACGCGCGCCAGCAGCTCGCGCGCCCGCGCCGGCTCCGGTGTCGAGACCACCAGGCGCGTCCACTCCGACGTCACCTCGGCGGCCACGCCCTCGCGGCGCAGCGCGGCCCTGGCGTTGCGGGTCAGCACGGCGAGGAAGCGCCGCCGCGTGCGCGGGGACTTGGTGCACACCTCGCCGCCGAGGCGCACCAGCAGGCGCCGGTCGCCGTCCGCCGGGCGACGATGGCCCTGATCGGCAAGAGTCTGTGTCTGCATGGCAAGTGATTGCTCGAAGTGACGGCCTGCCAGGGAAGCGAGCGCTCCCAGGCCGAAGCCAACATACCAGCGTCAATGCCCTCGAACGAAGCCGGCACGCCGCTCGAGCCGGTCGACTGGTCCAGAAGGTCCGCAAGCAGGGCGGACAACAGCGTTTCGTCGGGGTCGCGCCGGGTATGCGGCCTGAAGGAGCGCATGACCTCTATGGAAAGGGTTGTTCGATGAGCTTGGGCGTGAGCATCTTCCTGCTGGTGGTCGGCGCCATCCTCACCTTCGCCGTGAACGTCAGCACCAGCGGGTTCAACATCAACGTGGTCGGCATCATCCTGATGGTGGCCGGTGCGCTCGGCCTGCTGCTGTCGCTGATCTTCTGGACCAGCTTCTCGCCGTGGACCCGGCGGCGCCGGCCGATGATCGACACCGTCTACGACGGCGGCACCGACCGCATCGTCGAGGAGCGGCGAGTCGAGCGGGACCTGCCGTAACGCGGGTCAGCTCAGGGAAGATGCCTGGAAGCTCGAACCACCAGCCGCCAACGGGCGGACGGGCGGCCCCGCTAGTGGGCCGCCCGTTGCGTGTCGTCTTCGCCGTCGGCGATCCGGCGCAGGCGCCCGCGGACCGTATCGATCGCCTTGGCCAGCGCCCGCTGCCGGGCTGTCGCGAAGTAGTCGCTGGACCGCAGGTGGCCGGTGCTCCAGGCGCGCCCGTCCGCGGCGACGACCGGGCCTCGAACCATGTGCTCTCCCCTCATCAGTTGCCCAGCAACCTTGACAGGGTTCCCGGCCGTTCCACAAGCCCCGCGCCGAGGAGCTGAGCCATCGCGCGCAGCACGTTCAGGTCGGTGTCGTCGAACGCGTACGGCTCGGGCGCGTCCACGGTGAGCATGCCGAAGTCCTGGTCGCCGGAGAACACCGCCACGCTGATGAAGGCCCGGTAGCCGGCGTTCGGCCGGGGGCGCATCCAGGGCGGCACCGGCTCCTGGCCGATGTCGTCCACCTGCAGGAAGTCGTGCTGGGTGACCAGCGCCAGGGCATCGCGCCCGCGGAGGTCGCCAGCCTGGTCGGTGAACAGCGTGTTGGGCGGGTCGGAGCGGCCGATCCAGGCCTCCGCGCGCATCGTGCCGCCGCGCAGCTCGAAGAAGATCGCCCTGGTCCGCTCGCTGCCGCACAGGTGCGAGGCGGCCTCGACCACGAGCTGCTTGAGCTGGCCCCGCAGCGAGCTGCGATCGGGCTCGCCGGCCTGGTGGATGCGCCCGACCACCTCGGCGATCGGCGTCATCACGTCGCCGAGCACCAGATGCAGCTTGGTGTCCATCTCGATGGCGAGCTCCTCGGCCGAGCGGGTGGCGGCCTCCTGGCGCAGCTCGCGCCGTGACTTGAGGTACAGCGGGATGGCGACGGCGACCGCGCCGCCGAGCACCACGCTCCAGTCGGGCACGTTCCTGGGCGGCCCCTCCCGCAGCGTGGAGGTGAGGTAGCCGAGCGCCACCGCGGCCGCCTCGATCACCACGTAGGAGCGAAGGCGGCTGATGCGGCCGGCGTCCGCCCCCGCGCGGGCCGGCCTCTGGGAGATCGTTTCAGACACGATTGCGACAAAGTATTCCAGTCCGCCGGCCAGCGCGCGCCGATTTCCGGATCGCACGGTCCTGCTCATACCATCCCGCACATGACGGGCCAACAATGGCCGCCGGGCGAGCCGGGTACCTGGCTCCGCCGGGGAGCGTTGCTGCTGGTTCTGGCCGCTGTCGTCGCCGGAAGCGCGCCCAAGTCCCTGCCTGGCCGATTTTACGCGCAAGGACTCGCCGTGGCCGCCGGGCCCAGGATCCAGCTCCAGATCGCCGGGCGACAGCGCTGGGTGCCGCTCGGCTGGACCCTGGCCGACGCCATCCAGCACTTCGGGATCCAGGCCCCCGCCGGCAACCTGATGGCGGCCGACGGCGCCGTCCTGCGGCACGCCGCCTTCCCCGGGCAGGTGCTGCTGAACGGAGAGGCCGCCGCGCACGGCACCGTGCTGGACGCTGGCGCCACCATCACGGTCCACCCCGGCCCCGACCGGGTCGAGCCGATCGATCACCTGGAGCTGAGCTTCGGCCCCAACGAGCCGCACGACCCGCAGTTCTCGCTGGAGACCGGCCCCGGGCGCGAGACGCTGACCGGCGGCGCGATCTCAGGGCGCGGGGTCACCACGCTGTTCGAGCCGGCCGCCGCCGTGCAGACGCCCAATGCGGTCGCCCTGACCTTCGACGACGGGCCGTGGCCGGACTCGACCGGCAAGGTCCTGGCGATCCTGGCGAAGGCGCGGATCAAGGCCACCTTCTTCCTGGTCGGCAGGCAGGTCCGCAAGCACCCGGAGATCGCCCGCGACGAGCTGGCCGCCGGCATGACGCTCGGCAGCCACTCCTTCAGCCATCCGCAGCCGTTCGGCGCCCTCTCCAGGCAGGACATGCGGCGGGAGATCGACCAGGGGGTCGCCGCGCTGTCGGACCTCGGCGTGCGGAGCGCGCTGTTCCGGCCGCCTGGCGGCGCGATCTCGCCGGCGGTGGTGTCGGCGGCGCGCGCCAAGGGCCTGCGCACGATCGTGTGGACGGTCGACCCGACCGACTGGAAGCCCGGCACCACCGCCGACCAGATCGCCCAGCGGGTGCTCCAGCAGACCCGGCCCGGGTCGATCGTGCTGCTGCACGACGGCGGCGGCGACCGCTCCGCTACCGTCGAGGCCCTGCCGCGCATCATCGACGGCCTGAAGCGGCGCCACCTCGCCTTCGTCACCCTGTAGCGCTACGCGGGCGCCGGGGTGGGGTCGGCTGGCCGGCCGATCGCCGCGGCGGGGGCCGGGCGGACCAGGGGCAGGCGCATGGTGAAGGTCGACCCGCGGTCCGGCGCGCTGACGGCTTCCACGTCGCCGCCCATCGCCCTGGCCAGCTCGCGGGCGATGTAGAGGCCCAGGCCCGTGCCGCTGGTGGTCATGGTCATCGGGTCCTCCACGCGATGGAACTTGTCGAAGATCCGGTCCAGCTCCTCGCGCGGGATGCCGCGGCCGCGGTCGACCACCGCCGCCATCGCCCAGCCGCGCTCGCGCCACAGCTTGAGCCGGATCGGCACCGGGGGCGTGGAGTACTTGTGTGCGTTCGACAACAGGTTGCCCAGGATCTGGGACAGCCGCAGCGGGTCGGCGCGGACCTCCAGCGGCTCGGCGGGCAACTCGAGCCGCAGCCGGCAGTCGGCCTCGCGCAGGTAGTCGGCGGTCGCGCGCCTGGCCACGTCGACCAGGTCGGAGCGTTCCAGCTGCAGGCCGAGCACCACCGCGTCCTGACCCTCCGAGGAGATCCTGGAGGCGAGCAGCAGGTCCTCGATCAGCCGCGCCATGTGGTCGGTTCGCTCTGCCACGATCCGCAGGATCTCCTGGCGCAGTTCCTCCTTCATGGTCTCGCCCTTGGCGCGCAGCAGCTCGACGTACCCCTTGATGGGGGTGATCGGGGTGCGCAGCTCGTGCGAGACGGTGGCCACGAAGTCGGCTTTGGCCCGCTCCACCTCGCGCAGGCGGGTCACGTCGTGGACGATCACCACGTCGGTGGTCCAGGCGCCTCCCTCGAACTCGAGCGAGTGGTCGCAGCGCAGCCAGCGCCGCGGCGTGCCGTCGCCGCGGATGGAGACCTCGCTGGAGGCGGACGGGTTGTCGGGACCCGCCTCGTGCAGCAACGCCTGCAGCGTTGCCGGCTCGCCGCCGGGGTCGGGACCGGCGAGCAGGTCGTCGTAGGGGCGGCCGAGCGCGGCGGTGGCGGTCACTCCGGTGATCCGCTCCATGGCCCGGTTCCAGAGCCGGACCCTGCCGTCCCTGGAGAGGAGCACGATTCCGTCGCCGCTGAGCCGGATGATCTGCTGGAGGGTGGCCGTGTCCTGGTAGGGACGGGAGCGGTGGGGCGGCGGGGCGAGCGATGTGACCCGACATGCCGCCAGCGCCGCCAACGCCAGCACCGCCAGCGTGGGGAGCAGCACTTCGGTGGTCAACGGTCCTCCCGGACTTGCTACGGTTGCACAGCACGCGCCGAGGGCGGCATGCGTCTGCTTTCTTCTACTGGAGTCAATCGGGAGAACTCGTGAAGACCTTGACCTCGGAAAACGTCTCGGACCTGCGGCGCTATCTGTTGCGATGGCTCCACGGCCGCTCTTAGAATTCGGCAGCCAGAACGGCCAGCGCAAGGCGGCCACGCCGCACCGGTGCGCCAGCTCACGCCAAGGAGCTCCTTCATCCCGATGATGTTCGCCGTTGTCCACCGCCGCCCGAGCTCCCACGGGGCGGCGCACCGCCTCGCTCTGCTCGCCCTGGTCGCCCTGGTGATGGGGGCCGCGATACTGCTCGTCACCGGTGGGCGCGCCAGCGCGCAGTCCAAGAACGCCGAGGTCGACGGCACCGCGGCCCGCACGTGGGAGCCGGCCGACGCCAACGTCGCGGTCGGCGGGACGGTCACCTTCAAGATCAGCGGCGGCGCCCCGCACCCGGTCGAGGCCGGGAAGGCGCCGAACGCCGGGGGCTCGCCCACAGGCGACAACAGCTTCGACACCTCGAAGTGCCAGATCGCCCAGATGAGCACGACGGGCGCCTCCTGCAAGGTCACCTTCGCCAAGGCGGGGACCTACCCGTTCTTCTGCCAGGTCCACTTCGCCTCGGGCATGATCGGCACGATCACCGTCGGCAACGGCGGGACTGGGACCGCGACCACCACCGCGACGACCGGCGCCCCGACGGTCAGCGCGCCGTCGGCCGCCTCCGGGACGACACCGGCCAAGCCTGGCGTCTACTGGCTGGGATACGCGCTGCTGGGCGGCGGCGTCCTACTCGCGGTGGCGGCTGTCTTCGGCTACCTGCGCTTCTACCCGGGGTTCCGCCGGAACCGCTGAGTCCGACCTTCCGGGGACGCCGGGGGTAGCCTGAATCCTGTCAGCGCAAAGTTCCTCACGTCCCTGGAGCAGCCGTGGTCTCGAGCATCCCGTCCCAAGAGATTCCCGAGCTGGTCGACTGGGACCTCGCCGCGCGCGTCGGCAGGCGGGTCGCCGGCGGGGAGAACCTGGCCGCCAGGGCCGCCTGGTCGCGCCAGTTCACCGAGCTGTCGACCGCCGCCGACCGCGCCGTGGCGGAGTTCACGGGCCTTGGAGGCGAGCTGCCGCCGCCGGTGGCCGAGCCGCTGGACCGTGGCGAATGGATCGAGGGCAACCTCACCACGCTCCGCCGGATCCTCCGGCCGCTGGCCGCCAAGGTGGCCACGCGTCGCGCCTGGCGCGCGACCGGCCCCGTGCCATCCGCGGTCCGCTCCAGCACCCGCGTGCTGACCGGCGCCGAGGCCGGGACCCTCCTCGGCTACGTCAGCCAGCGCGTGCTCGGCCAGTACGACCTGCCGGTGCCGACCGCCGACGGCGACGACCATGGCGAGGGCACGGTCTGGTACGTGGTGCCCAATATCGTGCAGACGGAGCGGCGGCACGGGTTCAGACCGGGCGACTTCCGCTTCTGGATCGCCCTGCACGAGACGACCCACCGCCGCCAGTTCCGAGGAGTGCGGTGGCTGCCCGGCCACATCCAGGGCCTGCTCGACAGCTACCTCGGTTCGGTCCAGATCGACGAGGAGGGCCTCAAGCGGGTCGCCCAGCGGGCGCAGGACCTGGTCAAGCGCCTCATGGCCGGCGACAGGGTCGACCTGCTCGACCTGCTGGTCTCGTCCGAGCAGCGGGGCACGCTCCAGCGTGTGCAGGCGACCATGTCCGTCCTCGAGGGCCACGGCGAGTTCGTCATGGACGAGGTCGGCGCCAAGCTGGTCCCCGGGCACGACCGCATGAAGCGGACCCTGCACGAGCGCCGCCAGGCATCGGGACCAGGCACCCGCCTGGTGCAGGAGCTGCTCGGCCTCCGCCAGAAGCTCGACCAGTACAGCCAGGGCGAGGCGTTCGTGCGCCGCCTGTACGAGCGTGGCGGCATGGAGGCGGTCAACCTGGTGTTCGCTTCGCCGGACGCGCTGCCGACCATGGACGAGGTGCGCGACCCCGATCGCTACCTCGCCCGGGCCGAGTAGCGGAGCAGGCTCGGTGGCCCGGGCGCCGGCTGCCCTGCGCCTGGTCGCGGACCGGGCGGCGCGTGCGCTGGCCGCCGCGGGCGTCCCGGGGCGAGGCGACGGCCTGGCCGTGGCGGTCTCCGGCGGAGCCGACTCGCTGGCCCTGCTGCACGCGCTGCGGACGCTGGCCTGGACGCGCGACTGGCGCCTGGAGGTCGTCACCGTCGACCACGGCATGCGCCCGGGCTCGGCGGCCGACGCCGCCTTCGTGGTCGACCACGCCAAGGCCCTGGGGCTGGGCGCGCACCACGTGACCGCCGCCGCCGACCTCGACGCCCACCGTGGCGCGGGCCCTGAGGGGGCCGCCCGCGCCGCCCGCTACCGGGCGCTCGCGGAGAGCGCCGCCGAGGCTGGCTGTCGCTTCGTGGCCACCGGCCACACCATGGACGACCAGGCCGAGACCGTCGTGCTGCAGTTGCTGCGCGGCACCGGTCCCGACGGTCTGGGCGCGATGGCCGTGCGGGACGGCTGGCTGCTGCGGCCATTGCTGGGTGTGCGGCGCTCGGAGACCCGCGCCTGCTGCCGCGCGCTCGACCTGGCCTGGCGCGAGGACCCCAGCAACGCCGACCAGCGGCTGCTGCGCAACGCCGTCCGGCTGCGGGTCCTGCCCCTGCTCGAGGAGTTGCGTCCAGGCTCCACCCGCACCCTTGCCCGCGCCGCCGGGCTGGCCAGGAGCGAGCGCGACTGGCTCGACCCGATCGTCTCCACCGCTCTCGACTCGGTCGTCGGCGGCCAGGCGCCGGCCACACCCGACGCCCCAGCGGCAAAGCGGGCGCCAGCGCGCGGCCAGGCGGCGCTCGGCGCCGCCGCGCTGGCGGACCTCCCGGTGGCGCTCGGGCGCCGGGTGGTCCGGGCCGCCTGCCGCCGCGCGGGCTGTGCCACCCCGGCCGCCGAGACGGTCGACCGGGTCCTCGACCTCGCCAACCCGGCCAGGGACAACCCGGCCAGGGACAACCCGGCCAGGGACAACCCGGCCAGGGACAACCCGTCTGGGAACGGCGCGACGGTGCGTTGGCCAGGCGGCCACGCGCGGCGGGTCGGGGAGGCGGTGGTGCTCGCACAACCGGACGATTGGCCCGATGCGCCGGCGAACCGCGCCAGGCCCGGCGCGCTTCGGTAACCTGGCGGCGCTGGCAGTCGGGACTCGCCCCACAGGAGCGGCAGGGTGTTCGAAGACGACATCGAGTCGGTACTGATCACCGAGGAGCAGGTCCAGGGCAAGGTCCGCGACCTTGCCGCACAGATCTCCAAGGACTACCGGGGCAGGGACGTGCTCCTGGTGGGCGTGCTCAAGGGCGCCTTCATCCTGATGGCGGACCTCGCCAGGGCGCTGACCGTCCCGCACGAGTTCGATTTCATGGCGGTCTCGTCCTACGGGTCGGCGACCCAGACCTCCGGCGTGGTGCGGATCCTGAAGGACCTCGACCGCGAGATCCAGGGCCGGGACGTGCTGATCGTCGAGGACATCATCGACTCGGGCCTGACCCTCAACTACCTTCTCAAGAACCTGCGCAGCCGCCGGCCGGCGACCCTCGAGGTGTGCGCCCTGCTATACAAGCCGGAGCAGCTCAAAGCCGACATCGAGGTGAAGTACGCCGGTTTCGATATCCCCAGCGTATTCGTGGTCGGCTATGGTCTCGACTATGCCGAGAGGTACCGTAACCTGCCCTTCGTCGCCACTCTGAAGCCGGAGGTCTACCGCGGCAGCTGACCCCGTCGGGCCCTCGACGATGAGCCGTTTGACCAGGGAAAATAGGATGCGTGGCCGTTGCCGGCCGGTTTTTGGCGATGTTACGATGACGACCCTGTCCATTCGATCACTGCCCCTGTGTCCCTGCGGGGCACGGAGCCGGAACACCCTTAATCGGCGGCCCGTGCCACTATGGCTAGGGGAGGCAGCGACTGGTGCACCTCTCCGTGGCGGAGCTTGGAAGGGAGGCAGGGGTCCGGGCGATGGCGAGCGCCAGGTCCTGAACCCCGCGTGAAACGATGCCCAATCTGAACCGACTGTTCCGAGGGCCAATGGCGTACCTGCTGTTGATCCTCGTGCTCGTGTTCCTGTTCTTCCGGTTCTTCACCGCGCCCGCTCAGGCCGAGCAGGTCAACCTCAGCGAGGTCGTCACGCACATCAACGACAGCGACGTGCGAGACGTCACGTTGAAGGATCAGGACCAGAAGATCCTCGGCACCTTCAAGAGCACGAACCGCCGGTTCGAGGCCGCCTACACCGACGGCCAGGGCAAGGACCTCTTCAACCTGCTGCAGAAGCAGGGCATCAACACCAAGGTCGACCCTCGGGGCCAGTCGGTGATCGTCCAGGTGCTGATCCAGCTCCTGCCGTTCGCGCTGATCCTGTTGCTGTTCTTCTTCCTGATGCAGCAGATGCAGGGCGGCGGCAACAGGGTGATGAGCTTCGGGAAATCGAAAGCCCGGCTGGTCACCAAAGACCAACCCAAGATCACCTTCCAGGATGTGGCCGGCGTCGACGAAGCCGTCGAGGAGCTCCTGGAGATCAAGGAGTTCCTCGAGAACCCGGCCAAGTTCCAGGCCATGGGCGCCAAGATCCCCAAGGGCGTGCTGCTGTTCGGCCCGCCGGGCACCGGCAAGACCCTGCTCGCCCGCGCGGTCGCCGGCGAGGCCGGGGTGCCCTTCTTCTCGATCTCCGGCTCCGATTTCGTGGAGATGTTCGTCGGCGTCGGCGCCAGCCGCGTGCGCGATCTCTTCGAGCAGGCCAAGGCCAACGCCCCCGCGATCGTCTTCGTGGACGAGATCGACGCGGTCGGCCGCCAGCGCGGCGCCGGCCTCGGCGGCGGCCACGACGAGCGCGAGCAGACCCTGAACCAGCTCCTCGTCGAGATGGACGGCTTCGACACCAAGTCGGGCGTGATCCTGATCGCCGGCACCAACCGGCCCGACATCCTCGACCCCGCGCTGCTCCGCCCGGGGCGCTTCGACCGCCAGATCGCGGTCGACCGGCCGGACCTGAAGGGCCGCGTCGACATCCTGCGGGTCCACGCCCGCGGCAAGCCGCTCGCCGGCGACATCGACCTCGAGGTGCTGGCCCGCCGCACGCCAGGCTTCACCGGCGCCGACCTGGCCAACGTGGTCAACGAGGCGGCGCTGCTGTCGGCCCGCCACGGCCGCAAGGAGATCGTCAACGAGGAGCTCGAGGAGGCCATCGACCGGGTCATCGCCGGCCCGGAGCGCAAGACCCGCGTGATCTCCGAGAAGGAGAAGCGCGTGATCGCCTACCACGAGTCCGGCCACGCGCTGGTGGGGCACGCGCTGCCCAACACCGACCCGGTGCACAAGGTCTCGATCATCTCCCGCGGCCGCGCGCTCGGCTGGACGCTGGCGCTGCCGGTCGAGGACAAGTTCCTGGTCACCAGGAGCGAGATGATCGACCAGCTCGCCATGCTGCTCGGCGGGCGGGTCGCCGAGGAGCTGTGGTTCCTGGACCCGTCCACCGGCGCCTCCGACGACATCGAGAAGGCGACCCAGCTCGCCCGCAAGATGGTCTGCGAGTACGGCATGAGCGACCGGCTCGGCTCGCTGGTGCTCGGCACCAAGCAGGAGAACGTCTTCCTCGGCCGCGACTTCGGGCACCAGCAGGACTACTCCGAGCAGGTCGCCTTCGAGATCGACAAGGAGATGCGCCGCCTCATCGACGAGGCGCACGTCGAGGCCGAGCAGGTGCTGACCAGCTACCGGGACATCGCCGACCGTATGGTCGACGTCCTGATGGAGAAGGAGACCATCACCAAGGAGGAGCTGGCCCAGATCCTGGCGCCGGTCGTGCAGCGGCCGCCGCGGGGCATCATGGCGCCCCGCGCCGGCTACGCCCACCCCAACGGCGGCCGGACCCAGGAGGCCGGCATCGCCCGCGCCCAGGACACCACCTTCCCCTCCGACTGAGCCACAGGCTCCGCCAGGCGCCGGCCCCGTGCACGTAGCATGGGGCCGATGCCGTTTCGGAGGGATTGGGATGAAGCGACGGGTGGAGCCGCAGGGATCGATGACCGACGGGGTCGCGCCGCGGGCGGTCGGGCGCGCGTTCGACTTCGACAAAGTGGAGCGCGGCGTCCGCCTGCTGCTGGAGGGCATGGGCGAGGACCTGAGCCGCGCCGGCATGCGCGAGACGCCGGCGCGGGTGGCGCGGATGTACGAGGAGATCACCACCGGGCTCCGCGAGGACCCCGCCGAGGTCGTCAAGGTCCTCTTCGAGGAGGGCCACGACGAGATGATCATGGTCCGCGACATCCCGCTGTACAGCTACTGTGAACACCATTTGCTTCCCTTCCTCGGGAAGGCGCACGTGGCCTACATCCCCAACCGGCAGGGGCAGATCACCGGGCTGTCGAAGCTGGCGCGCCTGGTGGACGGGTTCGCCAAGCGGCCGCAGGTGCAGGAGCGGCTCACCAGCCAGGTGGCCGACGCGCTGATGGAGCGGCTCCAACCGCAGGGCGCGTTGGTGGTCATCGAGGCGGAGCACCTGTGCATGAGCATGCGCGGGGTCCGCAAGCCAGGCGCGATCACCGTGACCTCGGCGGTCCGCGGGGTCTTCCGCGACTCCATGCCCACCCGCATGGAGGCCATGAACCTCATCGGCGTCTCCCACCGCGGCGAATGAGCCTGGCGCCAGCCGACAACCGGGCGGATATCATGGCCGGGCTCGCTCGTCTGGAGGTCCGCTCGTGCCGGTTACGCCACTGCGTCCGCATGACCTGCGGGTCGGGGACAGGGTCCTGCCCACCTCGACCCGCTGCCTGGTCATGGGCGTGCTCAACGTGACGCCGGACTCGTTCTCGGACGGCGGCCGCTACCTCGACCATCGCGCCGCGGTCGCCCACGGCCTGACGATGGTGGCCGAGGGCGCCGACCTGATCGACGTGGGCGGCGAGTCCACCCGGCCCGGCGCCAGCTACCTCGACGAGCGCACCGAGCTGGACCGGGTGCTGCCGGTGATCGAGGCGCTGGCGCTGGCCGCCGACGTGCCGATCTCCATCGATACCCGCAAGTCCACGGTGGCCAGGGCCGCGCTGGCCGCCGGCGCCGGCATCGTCAACGACGTCAGCGCCGGCCGTGACGACCCCGACCTGCTCGGCGTGGTCGCCGAGGCCAAGGCGCCGGTGGTGCTCATGCACATGCGCGGCACGCCGGCCACCATGCAGGACGACCCCAGCTACACCGACGTGGTCGGCGAGGTCGAGCGGTTCCTGGCCGACCGCTGCGACGCCGCCGAAGCCGCCGGCGTGCCGCACGACAGCCTGGTGGTCGACCCGGGCATCGGCTTCGGCAAGCGCGACGAGCACAACTACGCGCTGCTGGACGAGCTGGCCCGCTTCACCCGGCTCGGCCATCCGGTCCTGGTCGGCACCAGCCGCAAGGGTTTCATCGGGCGAGCCCTGGCGCTGCCCCAGCACGAGCGCGTCGAGGGCACGGCGGCCACGGTCGTGTGGGCGGTCGAGCGCGGCGCCCGGATCGTCCGCGTCCACGACGTTCGCCACATGGTCCGCACCGTCCGCATGACCGAGGCCCTGCTCCACCACCGCGCGGAGGGCGCTGGGCAATGACGCCGACCGGGCGGCGGGACCGCATCATGATCCGCAACCTGCGGGTCTTCGCGCACCACGGCGTGCTCCCTGAGGAGGCCGAGCGCGGCCAGATGTTCGTCATCGACCTCGACCTCGCGCTGGACCTGGAGCCCGCCGGCCGCTCCGACGAGCTGGACCAGACCCTCGATTACGGCGGCCTGACCGCCCGGGTCGCCGAGCTGGTCGCCGGCAAGCGCCGCCAGCTCCTGGAGGCGGTGGCCTGCGACGTCGCCGATCTCGCCCTGGCCGACCAGCGCGTGCTGGAGGTCCGGGTGCGCATTACCAAGCTGCACGCGCCTCTGGGCGTCGACGCCGAGGTCGCGGTCGAGGTCGTGCGCGGCCGCGGCGGTGATCGCCCATGACCCGTGCGCACGTGGCCCTGGGCTCCAACCTCGGCGACCGCATGGCCACGCTCGACGCGGCGGTGCGCGCGCTGGACGCCGACGAGCGGACCCACGTGATGGCGGTCTCGCGGGTCTACGAGTCCAAGCCGGTCGGCGGCCCCGAGCAGGGCCCCTACCTCAACGCCGTGGCCGTGCTGGAGACCGACCGCGACCCCCACTCCCTGCTGGACCTGCTGCTGCTGACCGAGGACCGGCTCGGCAGGGTGCGGGCCGAGCGATTGGGCCCGCGCACCGCCGACCTCGACCTGATCCTCTACGACGGCCCGCCGGTCAGCTCGCCGGACCTGACCGTGCCGCACCCCCGCGCCCGCGAGCGCGCCTTCGTGCTGGTGCCGCTCATGGAGGTCGACCCCTACGCCAGCTTCCCCGACGGCGAGACAGCGGCCGAGGCGCTGGTGCGGCTCGGCCCGGTCCGCGGCGTCGTCCCGGTCGGCGAGCTGGAGGCCTGAGATGAGCGGGCGTGTCCGTTTCGAGCTGCTGCTCGGCCAGGTCCTGGAGGCGCTGCCGCGGCCCCCAGCCGAGGTCGTGGACGCCGGCGGCGGGACCGGGCAGCTCGCCGTCCCGCTGGCACGGCTCGGCCACCGGGTGACCGTGGTCGACACCTCCGCGGCGATGCTGGCGACCTGCGCGCAGCGGGCGGCGGACGAGAGCCCGGAGCTGGCCGAGCGGATCGCCACCGTCCAGGGCGACGTCGTCGAGCTGTCCGGGCTGCTCGGCCCGGCCAGCCAGGACGCCGCCCTCTGCCACGAGGTGGTCACCTGCGTGGACGACGCCGCCGCGGTGCTGGGCGCGCTCGCCGAGGTGCTGCGGCCGGGCGGCGTGCTGTCGCTGACCTTCGCCAACCGCGACTGGCTGGTGCTGCGGGCCGGCCGGCGCGGCGACTACCCGGGGGCGCTGCGCCTGCTCGACGAGCCGGCCGCGCCGTCCAGCGCCGGCCAGCAGGCGCACCGCGCGATGACCGCCGACGAACTCGGCGGCCACGTCGCCAAGGCCGGCTTCGAGGTGGTCGGGTCGTACGGCGTGAGCGTGTTCTCGGAGGGCCGCGACGACGACCTCGACGGCTCAGCGCTCCATGCCCTGCTCGAACTGGAGCGGCGGGTCGCCGGCCGCGAGCCGTACCGCTCGGGTGCCCAGGTCGTGCACATCATAGGCCGCCGCGCCACCGCCAACGCCCCGCAGGTGAGACCATGAAACCCTCGACAGTTCCCAGCCACCTTCGGTGGAGGGATCGGAGATCCCATGCCAGACGACCCGACCGGTAGGTTCTCGCCCGCCGCCGTGGTCGGGGCGGGTCGCGTCGGTCTCGCCCTGGCGATCTTCCTGGAGCGGCTCGGCCTCGACGTCACTGTCGGGGTGCGCTCCGACCACGGACGCGAGCGGGTCGAGGCGGCCAGCGACCTGCCGACGGCCGTCCCCGCCGAGGCGGTCCGCGGGGCCACGCTGGTGGTGCTGGCGGTGCTCGACGACGAGCTGCCCTCGCTGATCACCGCGCTGGCGGCGGAAGGCGTGTTCGGGCCGGAGCAGGTGGTGATCCACACCGCGGGCGTGGACGGCCCGGAGCTGCTGACCCCGGCTTCGGCGGCTGGCGCCACGGTGGCGGCCTGCCATCCGGTGCAGATCTTCAACGAGGACCTGGAGGGAACGCTCGGGCGCATCCCGGGCACCGTCTGGGGCGTGACCGGCGACCCGGTGGGCCGCGAGGTGGTCGCTATGCTCGGCGGACGGTCCATGGACGTGCCGTCCTCGGGCCGGGTCCGGTACCACGTCGCGCTGGTGCTGGCGGCCAACGGCGCGGCCGCGCTGTCGGCCAGCGCCGCCGATATCCTGCGCGCCGGCGGGGTCATCGACCCCGGCGCGGTGCTCGGCGGGCTGGTCCACGCCAGCGTCGACGCCGCGCTGGCCACCGGGCAGGCAGGCATGTCCGGCCCTTGGGTCAGGGGCGAGGGCCGCACCATCGGCATGCACGTCGAAGCGCTGGCCCGCAAGCAGCGGCTGGTCAAGGTGTACGCGGCGCTGGCCAGGCTGGTCGGCGACCGCGCCGCGGCGGCCGGGCGGCTGGACCCCGACGCCCGGCGCCGCGTCGAGGCCGCGCTGCAGGGCCAGGACGGCGGCGAGGACTCGGGCGAGCGGCTCGAGCTGCTCAGGAGGCTGGGGCGGCGTGCGCGCGGTCGCGACCAGCGCTGAGCTGCGGGCGGGCGTCGCCGCGGCCCGCCAGGCCGGCGCGGCGGTGGGCCTGGTCCCGACCATGGGCGCGCTGCACGCCGGCCACCGTTCCCTGCTGGCCGCCGCGCGGCGGGAGAACGGTTTCGTGGTGGCCTCGATCTTCGTGAACCCGCTCCAGTTCGGCCCGAACGAGGACCTGGCCAGCTACCCCAGGGACCTCGCCGGCGACCTCGCCGTCATGGAGCGCGACGGGGTCGACCTGGCGTTCACCCCGGAGCCGGCGGAGATGTGGCCACGGCCGCCGGTGGTGCGGGTGAGCGCCGGCGAGATCGGCACCCGGCTGGAGGGCGCGCTGCGGCCAGGGCATCTCGACGGGGTCGCCACGGTGGTCGCCAAGCTGCTCAACCTGGTCGGGCCCTGCCGGGCCTACTTCGGCCGCAAGGACGCCCAGCAGCTCGCCATGGTCAGGCGCATGGTCTCCGACCTGGCCTTTCCCAACGAGATCGTCGCCTGCCCGACCATCAGAGAGCCCGACGGGCTGGCCCTGTCCTCCCGCAACGCCTATCTCTCGCCCGAGCAGCGGCGGCGCGCGACCGCGCTGTCCGGCGGGCTGCGGGCCGGCCTGGACGCCTGGCTGGCGGGGGAGCGCGACCCCGCCAAGATCGAGGCCGCCGCGCTGGCCGTGCTCGACGACACCCCGGGGATCGACACCCAGTACGTCGCGCTGGTGGAGCCGGAGGGCTTCGAGCCCTCGCGGACCGCCGAGGCCGGGCACGTCCTGGCGGTCGCCGCCCGCGTCGGCCCGGCGCGGCTGATCGATAACCTGGTCCTCGAGGCCCCCGCGTGATCCCACGCAGGCTGCTGGAACCCGATCCTGGACGTCTGCCGACCGAGGAGGTGGGTGTGCTGGTCGTCGGCTCGGGCGTGGCCGGGCTGTCGACCGCGCTGGAGCTGCCGGCCGACCGCTCGGTGCTGCTGGTCACCAAGGGGCGCCTGGCGCAGGCGGCCACGCGCTACGCCCAGGGCGGGATCGCGGCCGTGCTCGGCGAGGACGACTCGCCAGCCGACCACTGGGCCGACACCATGACCGCCGGCGCCGGGCTGTGCGATCCCGAGGCCGTCGGGGTGCTGGTCAGCGAGGGCGGCGAAGCGGTGCGGCGCCTGCAGCGGCTCGGCACCCGCTTCGACCTGGAGGCCGGCACGCTCGCCCGCACCCTGGAGGGCGGGCACTCGCGGCCGCGGATCGTCCACGCGGGCGGCGACGCCACCGGCGCGGAGGTCGAGCGCGCCCTGATCGAGGCGGTCCGCGCCGCCGCCCACGTCGCCACCGCCGAGCGGACCTTCCTGATCGACCTGGTCAGCGGCCCCGATACCGCCGTGACCGGGGCGGTGCTGTGGGCCGGCGGCGCCGCGCGGCTGGTCCGGGCCGGCGCGGTGGTGCTGGCCAGCGGCGGCGCCGGGCAGCTCTTCGCCAGCACGACCAACCCGGCGCTGTCCACCGGCGACGGCATCGCGGCGGCGCTGCGCGCCGGCGCCGCCGCCGCCGACCTGGAGTTCGTCCAGTTCCACCCGACCGCCCTGCACCTCGACAGCGACCCCAGGCCGCTGATCTCCGAGGCCATGCGCGGCGAGGGCGCGGTGCTGCGCGACCCCGGCGGCGACCCGGTGATGCGCGGCGTCCACCCCAGTGGCGACCTCGCGCCCCGCGACGTGGTCACCCGCGCCATGGCCGCGCGCATGGCGGCGCTGGGCGTCGACCACCTCTACCTGGACGCGACCGGGGTGCCGGCCGACCTGCTGGAGCGGCGCTTCCCGACGATCCTGGCCCGCTGCCGCGCCGCCGGAGTGGAGCCGACCCGTGACTGGATCCCCGTCTCTCCCGCCGCCCACTACCTGATGGGTGGCGTGCTCACCGACCTGCACGGCCGCACCACGCTCCCGGGCCTCTACGCGGTGGGCGAGGCAGCCTGCACCGGCGTGCACGGCGCCAACCGCCTGGCCTCGAACTCGCTGCTCGAAGGCCTGGTGTTCGCCGCAAGGATCGCCCGTGCCATCCCCGCGGCCTCCCCGGAGGACTGGCCGCCCGCCGCGCCACCACCCGGGCCCTCCACCCCGCTGGAGCCGCTGCGGAGCCCGGCCGGCGTCTCGGGCGGCGACGGGCGCGGCCCCGCCACCTCCGGCCCGACCGACCCCGGGGCCGTGCGCGACGAGCTGCGCCGGACGATGACGTCCGGCGTCGGCGTGCTCCGCTCGGCGGACGGCCTGGTCAGGGCGGCCCTGCGGCTGGCGGAGCTGGCGTCCTCGCCCGCCAAGGGCGACGGCCCGCCGAGCTGGGAGACCGCCAACCTGCTGCAGCTCGGCGGGCTGCTGGCCAGGATGGCGCTGGCACGCGAGGAGTCGCGCGGAGCCCACCAGCGACGCGAGTATCCGGGGCCGGTGGACGCCTGGCGGGTCCGGCAGGTGGTGCGCGGCGGGGCGGGCGGGCGTGCCGAGGTCGCCCGCGTGCCGGTCCCGGCCGCCGAGGTGGTGCGCCGGTGATCGGGCAGGGTGTCCCCACGGAGGCGTTCCGGGCCGCTGTCCGGGTCGCCCTCGACGAGGACCTGGCGGCCGGGGACCCCACCAGCGCGCTGCTCGACGCGGACGCGGCCGCGGTGCTGGCCGCGCGGGCAGCCGGCGTGATCGCCGGGCTGCCCGCCGTGGAGATCACCCTTGCCGAGGTCGCCCGCCGGCTCGACCTCGAGCCGGCGACCTTCCAGCCGGAGCTGGAGGACGGCCAGCCGGTCGCCGCCGGCGGCTCGCTCGGCCGCGTCGCCGGGCCGGCCAGGGTCGTGCTGGCGGCGGAGCGGACGCTGCTGAACCTGCTCTGCCACCTCTCCGGCGTGGCCACGCTCACCGCGGCGTTCGTGACGGCGGTCCAGGGCACCGGCGCGGTCATCCGCGACACCCGCAAGACCCTCCCCGGCCTCCGCCAGCTCGCCAAGTACGCGGTCCGCGCCGGCGGCGGCCAGAACCACCGCATGAGCCTCGGCGACGCCCTGCTGGTCAAGGACAACCACATCCGCGCGGCCGGCGGCCTGCCAGCGGCGGTCGCCGCCGCGCGGAAGGCCGGCCCGGGCCTGCCGCTGGAGGTCGAGGTGGAGACGCTCGAGGAGGTCGCCCAGGCGCTGGAGGCCGGCTGCGAGCTGCTGCTGCTCGACAACATGGGCCTGGACGCCATGTCCAGGGCCGTGGCCATGGCGGCGGGGCGGGCGCGCACCGAGGCGTCCGGCGGGATCACCCTGGCCAGCGCGCGCCGGGTGGCCTCCAGCGGCGTCGACTTCCTGGCCGTCGGCGCCCTGACCCACTCGGCGCCAGCGCTCGACGTCGGCCTGGACTGGTAGGAGGACCCCATGCTGCTGGCACTGGACGTCGGCAACACCGAGATCACCATCGGCGTGTTCGACGGCGACAAGCTGGTCCAGCACTGGCGGGCGGCGACCGTGGCGGAGCGCACCGCCGACGAGCACGCCCTGCTGCTCGGCGGTTTCCTGGCGCAGGAGGGCATGGACCTCGCCACCACCGTCTCCGGCGTGACCATCGCCTCGGTGGTGCCGCGGCTCAGCCAGGCGATGCGCGAGATGGTCAGGCGCTACTGCGGCTTCGAGCCGCTGATGCTGGAGCCCGGGATCCGCACGGGCCTGTCGATCCTGACCGACAACCCACGCGAGGTCGGCGCCGACCGGGTGGCCAATGCCGTGGCCGCCTACGCGTTGTACGGGGGGCCGTCGGTGGTGGTCGACTTCGGCACCGCCACCACCTTCGACGCGGTGTCGCGGCGGGGCGAGATGCTGGGGGTGGCGATCGCGCCGGGGATCGAGATCTCGACCAACGCGCTGGTCCGCGAGACCGCGCAGCTCCGCAGGGTCGAGCTCGTCGCGCCCCGCTCGGTGATCGGCAAGAACACCGCCGAGGCGCTCCAGGCCGGCATCGTCTTCGGCTTCGCGGGGCAGGTGGACGCGCTGGTCCGGCGGATGATCGCCGAGCTGGGCGACCACGCGACCGTGATCGCCACCGGCGGCCTTGCCGCGGTGATGGTCCGCGTCTGCGAGACCATCGACCGCCACGACCCCTGGCTGACCCTGCACGGCCTGCGCATCATCTTCGACCGCAACGACGGCCGTGGGTCCCGTCACGATCCGGCCGGCGGGCGCCCGGAACCATGAACGCCCGGAAGGGTCCCGGGAACCCCCACGGGGTGCCAAGGTGAATGCCTTCGCGGCGGGTCGCTCCGGCCCCGACCGGGTCGAGGGGCGGCCGCTCTCGCCGCGTGCCTTCCGGCACTTCGGCATCGAGGCGGTCATGCTCGGCGCCCCTGTCCAGCAGGAGGGCCTGGTGCGGCGCGAGGGCGTGGCCATCTGGCGGCGGATGGGCCCCCAGGCCGCCGTGTTCGACCGGGTCGCCGAGCAGTCTGGCGGGGCCGAGGAGGACCTGCTGGCGGTGCGCGTGGTGGTGGCGGCCACCCCGCCGCGGGACCGCGCCATGCGGGTCCCGGTGGTGGGCGAGCGCGCCGCGCGGGTGACCGCCGCCGCCAGCCGGCCGCCGCCCACCGGCTGGCTGCTGCTGGTCGACGAGGGGCCCGGCGAGACCTGGCTGTACCTGGCGGAGGAGCGCACCCCCGGCGAGGCGCTGGCCGGCTTCATCGGCCGCCGCGGCCGCACCGACTTCGCCCGCGCCAGGCGCCGCTCGCGCCTGGGCGGGCTGGCCAGCGCCGGGATCTTCGCCGGCCTCGTGCTGATCTTCTACAGCACCGCCTTCGGCATCGGCGCCGGTGGCGAGATCCTCGGCACCGTCCTGGCCGCCATGTCCATCGTCACCCTCATCCGCGCCCGCCCCCGCTGAGCGCCTGGCGGCGCGCAACCCGGGTGAACCTGACCGGCGCGGCCAAGTAGCATTGCCGCTTGGAGCCACTGACCTCGAGGAGCATCGTGCCGGACCCAGAGGACCGTTCCGCCGTCGAGCAGGCGCGGCGGGAGAAGATGGCAAGGCTGCGCGCCGCCGGGATCGACACCTTCCCGGTGGGCTTCACCCGCACGCACACGCTCGCCGAGGTCGCCAAGGGCTGGAAGGACCTGGCGGCCGGCGAGGAGTCGGGCGACGCCGTGCGCGTCGCCGGCCGGATCGTCCTCAAGCGGGCCATGGGCAAGCTGGCCTTCTGGACGCTGCGGCAGGGCGACGACGAGCTGCAGGTGATGCTGACCGTGCAGTCCCTGGGCGAGGCGGCCTTCGAGCTGGCGCTCGACCTGGATACCGGCGATTGGGTCGGCGTCGGAGGCGAGGTGGTGCGGACCCGGCGCGGCGAGCTGTCGGTCAAGGCCGAACGGGTCGAGCTGCTCGCCAAGGCGCTGCGGCCGCTGCCGGACAAGTGGAAGGGGCTCACCGACGTCGAGGTCCGCTCGCGCCAGCGCGAGCTGGACCTGATCGTCAACCCGGAGGCCCGCGCGGCCGCGCGGGTGCGTTCGGCGACCGTGCGCAGCCTGCGCGAGTCGATGGAGGCCCGCGGCTACGTCGAGGTCGAGACGCCGATCCTGCTGCCGGTGCCGGGCGGGGCGCTGGCGCGCCCGTTCATCACCCACCACAACGCGCTCGACACCGACCTGTACCTGCGCGTCGCCTGCGAGCTGTACCTCAAGCGCCTGCTGGTGGGGGGCATGGACCGGGTCTTCGAGCTGGGCCGCGTCTTCCGCAACGAGGGCATGGACTCCAAGCACAACCCCGAGTTCACCATGCTCGAGTCGAACGCGGCCTTCCAGGACTACCGGGACATGATGGTGCTGAGCCGCGGTGTGATCCTCGAGGCGGCCGACGCCGCGCTCGGCAGCCGCGAGCTCACCCACCAGGGGCGACTGCTCGACCTGGACGCCGAGTGGCGCGAGGCGACCATGCTCGACCTGGTCCGCGCGGCCCTGGACGAGCCCGACCTGGCCTACGACTGGCCGCTCGAGCGGGTCCGCGCCCTCTGTGACGCCAACAAGGTCCCCTACGAGCCAGGCTGGGGCGTCGGCAAGCTGGTCCTGGAGCTGTACGAGCACCACGTGGAGGACGCACTCTTCGAGCCGACCTTCGTCACCAACTACCCGATCGAGGTCTCGCCGCTGGCGCACCCGCACCGCGACGACCCCTGGGTGACCGAGCGCTTCGAGCTGGTCATCGGCGGCCGCGAGTACGCCAACTGCTTCTCGGAGCTGACCGACCCCGACGAGCAGCGCGCCCGGATGGAGGAGCAGGCGCTGGCCAAGGCGGGCGGCGACGAGGAGGCCATGGTGGTGGACGAGGCGTACCTGCGCGCGCTGGAGCTCGGAATGCCCCCCAACGCCGGTCTCGGCATCGGCGTCGACCGCCTGGTGATGTTGCTCGGCGGCCTGCAGTCCATCCGGGAGGCTATCCTGTTCCCGCAGCTCCGGCCCGAGGAGCTGTAGCCTGCGCCTCTGGCGGTGGCCCCTGGCCAGCGCCAGAGGGCACCGGAACATCGACCGGGGTTTGGGCGTTCCCACGATGAGGATCCCTCACCCCAAGACGCGTCACCGGAGGACGACTACGACAAGTACTGAACGCGCCTGTGCACCCGCCATCGGCCCGGGGGACCCCTCCTCGGGACCCCGGAAGGCCAGGTGTATAGTCGATTGGCGGCAACGTTTCGCAGCCGCCATATCCCTGGGGGTTTGGCATGTTTGAGCGCTTCACCGACCGGGCTCGACGGGTCGTCGTGCTCGCCCAGGAGGAAGCCCGGCTCCTGAATCACAACTACATCGGCACAGAGCACATCCTTCTCGGCCTCATCCACGAGGGTGAGGGCGTGGCCGCCAAGGCGCTGGAGTCCTTGGGCATCTCTCTCGAGGCGGTCCGCGCGCAGGTCGAGGAGATCATCGGCCAGGGGCAGAGCGCTCCTACCGGGCACATTCCATTTACGCCACGAGCGAAGAAGGTGCTCGAGCTGTCGCTGCGCGAGGCGCTGCAGCTCGGGCACAACTACATCGGCACGGAGCACATCCTGCTCGGCCTCATTCGCGAGGGCGAGGGCGTCGCCGCCCAGGTCCTCGTGAAGCTGGGCGCCGACCTCTCACGTGTCCGCCAGCAGGTCATCCAGCTCCTTTCCGGGTATGCGGGCAAGGAGGGCGCCAGCTCCGGTGCCCCGGGCGAAGGGGCGCAGCCGCAGGGCTCGCTGGTGCTCGACCAGTTCGGCCGCAACCTGACCCAGCTCGCCCGCGAGGGCAAGCTCGACCCGGTGATCGGGCGAGAGAAGGAAATCGAGCGGGTCATGCAGGTGCTCTCGCGGCGGACCAAGAACAACCCCGTGCTCATCGGCGAGCCGGGCGTGGGCAAGACGGCCATCGTCGAGGGGCTCTCCCAGGCGATCGTCAAGGGCGAGGTGCCCGAGACGCTCAAGGGCAAGCAGCTCTACACCCTCGATCTGGGCGCCCTGGTGGCGGGCTCCCGCTACCGAGGTGACTTCGAGGAGCGCCTCAAGAAGGTCCTCAAGGAGATCCGAACACGCGGCGACATCATCCTGTTCATCGACGAGCTGCACACGCTGGTCGGTGCGGGCGCCGCCGAGGGCGCGATCGACGCCGCCTCGATCCTGAAGCCGATGCTGGCCAGGGGCGAGCTGCAGACGATCGGCGCGACCACCCTCGAGGAGTACCGCAAGCACCTCGAGAAGGACGCGGCCCTGGAGCGGCGGTTCCAGCCGATCCACGTCAACGAGCCGACCGTCGCCCACACGATCGAGATCCTCAAGGGCCTGCGTGACCGCTACGAGGCCCACCACCGGGTCACGATCACCGACGACGCGCTGGTGGCCTCGGCCAACCTGGCCGACCGCTACATCTCGGACCGCTTCCTGCCGGACAAGGCGATCGACCTGATCGACGAGGCCGGCAGCCGCATGCGGATCCGACGCATGACCGCGCCGCCCGACCTGCGCGAGTTCGACGGCAGGATCTCCGAGGTCCGCCGCGACAAGGAATCGGCCATCGACGCCCAGGACTTCGAGAAGGCGGCCTCGCTCCGCGACCGCGAGAAGCAGCTCCTTGCCGACAAGGCGCGCCGCGAGCGCGAGTGGAAGTCGGGCGACATGGACGTGGTCGCCGAGGTCGACGAGGAGCAGATCGCCGAGGTGCTGGCCTCCTGGACGGGCATCCCGGTGTTCAAGCTCACCGAGGAGGAGACGGCCAAGCTGCTGCGGATGGAGGACGAGCTGCACAAGCGGGTCGTCGGCCAGGAGGCGGCCATCCGCGCGGTCTCGCAGGCGATCCGGCGGACCCGGGCCGGCCTGAAGGACCCCAAGCGCCCCTCCGGCTCGTTCATCTTCCTCGGCCCGTCGGGCGTGGGGAAGACCGAGCTGTCGCGCACGCTCGCCGAGTTCCTCTTCGGCGACGAGGACGCGCTGATCGCGCTCGACATGAGCGAGTACATGGAGAAGCACACCGTCTCGCGGCTGATCGGCTCACCTCCGGGCTACATCGGCTACGAGGAGGGCGGCCAGCTCACCGAGGCCGTGCGGCGCAAGCCTTTCAGCGTGGTCCTGTTCGACGAGATCGAGAAGGCTCACCCGGACGTGTTCAACACGCTCCTGCAGATCCTGGAGGACGGTCGCCTGACCGACGCCCAGGGCCGCACGGTGGACTTCAAGAACTGCGTGCTGATCATGACCTCGAACCTGGGCACGCGCGACATCGCCAAGGGCACCACGCTCGGCTTCACGGCCAAGGCGGACGCCAAGGTCGATTACGAGCGGATGCGCGACAAGGTCATGGACGAGCTGAAGCGCCACTTCCGGCCTGAGTTCCTCAACCGGATCGACGAGGTGATCGTCTTCCACCAGCTCAGCCGCGAAGAGGTCAAGAGCATCGTCGACCTCATGACCAGGCGCGTCGTCGAGCAGCTCAAGTCCAAGGACATCGCCATGGAGCTGACCGATGCCGCCAGGGAGCTGCTCGCCGAGAAAGGCTATGATCCCGCGCTGGGAGCGCGGCCACTGCGGCGGACGATCCAGCGGCTGGTCGAGGACCCGCTCTCGGAGAAGCTGCTCTGGAAGGAGTTCGGCGCCAGCCAGCTCGTGGTAGTCGACGCCGAGAACGGCGAGATCGTCTTCAGGTCGCTGGACCAGGCCGCTGACGGGATCGACATCCCTCCAGCGGAGCTGACCAGCACGGAGTAGGCCATTCGAGTGTCCCACCCCAGGGATAGACGAAGCCCCCGGATCATCCGGGGGCTTCGTCGTGGTGGTGCGGACGCCATCGACCGCCTACGCCAGCGACTGGCCGAGCCGGATCCGGAGCGCCGCGCGCTCGACCGCCTCGCCTGGGTGCACGCCACCAGCGGGCTGGGCGACGCGCTGGTGGCGGTGGCGCTGGCCGGCACGCTGTTCTTCTCGGTTCCGGTGGCCGCCGCCCGGCCGAGGGTCGCGCTGTACCTGCTGATCACCGTGGCGCCGTTCGCGGTGGTCGCGCCGCTGCTCGGCCGGCTGCTCGACGGGCGCAGCGGAGCCAGCCGCATGGCGATGATCGTGGCCCTGGGCGCGCGGGCCGTGCTGGGCTGGCTGGCCGCCGCCCGGCTGGACGGGCTGCTGCTGTTCCCGCTGGCCTTCGGCCTGCTGGTCTTCTCCCGGGTCCACGGCATCAGTCGCAGCGCGCTGGTGCCGGAGCTGGCCGGCTCCGGACGCGACCTGGTGCCGATCAACAGCCGCATGGCCAGGGTGATCGCCATCGGCGGGACGGTCGGCGGGCTGCTCGGCGTGGCGATCCAGAAGCTGCTCGGCGGCGGGGGCGTGCTGCGCCTGGCCGCCGCGGTCTTCCTGGTCGGCGCGTTCATGGCCACCTCGGTCCCCGCGCTGCACGACGCCTGGCACCGCACCGGGCGGCGCGGCCCCGGCCATCCGCAGGACGGCCCGCCGCCGGGAGAGGGCGCCTCCGCGCGGCCGGGCGGGGCGGTGCCGCGCTGGCCGGTGGCGAGGATCCGCCTGGCCAGGACCGCCAGCGCCGCGACCAGGGCCGCCGGGGGCTTCGTGCTGTTCCTGCTGGCGTTCGCGCTGCGCAAGCGGGGCGTGAGCACGGCGGGGCTGGGCCTGCTGGTGGCAGGCATCGGCGCCGGCGGGCTCATCGGCGCGTTCCTGGTGCCGAGGCTCGCCCGCCGGCTGCGCGAGGAGGGGCTGCTGGCGTTCGGGCTGGGGCTCTCGGCGGTCACCTCGCTGCTGCTGGCCGGCAGGGTCGGCGTGGCCACCGCGGGGCTCGCGGGCCTGGTCACCGGCACGGCCGCCTCCGCGGCCAGGCTGGGGTTCGAGAGCCTGGTGCAGCGGGACGTGCCCTCGGTCATCCGCGCCACCACCATCACCAGGTCGGAGACGGTCTTCCAGCTCTCCTGGGTGCTCGGCGCGGTGATCCCGGTGGCGCTGCCGGTGCCCGCCAACCAGGGCCTGCTGGCCGTCGGCGCGGCCTGCGTGCTGGCCGTGGTCGTCTACCTGTTCGGCCTGGTCCGCCTGCGCAACGGCACGCGTCCCGAGGCGGCGCGGACCCGCCCCGCCCCCCGCCCCGAGACCCACGGCCCGTGAGGGTCGAGCCGGGCAGCGCGGCGCAGGGCGCGCCGGGCGTTCCCCGAGCCGCGCCCGAGCCGGGCGGCGCGGCGGGGGGCGGGGCGGGCGCCGTCGGGGCCTCCGCGCCCGATGCGGATCTGCTGGTTGCGGTCCGGGCAATGGTGCTCGAGTGGTTCGGGCGCCGCGGGCGCGACCTTCCCTGGCGGCGGACGCGCGACCCCTACCGCGTCCTGGTGGCCGAGGTGCTCGCCCAGCAGACCCAGGCCGAGCGGGCCGCCGCGGCCTTCCCGCGCTTCCTGGCGCGCTTCCCGGACGCGGCCGCGCTGGCGTCCGCCACCCCCGCCGAGGTGCTGCGGGAGTGGCAGGGACTCGGCTACAACCGCCGCGCGCTGGCGCTGCGCGCCTGCGCCAAGGCCGTGGTCGACCGTGGCGGCTGGCCAGCCACCGTTCAGGAGCTGGCCGCCCTGCCGGGCATCGGCCCCTACACCGCCAGGGCGGTCGCCTGCTTCGCCATGGGCCAGGACATCGCGCCGGTCGACACCAACGTCGCCCGCGTGCTGGCGCGCTCGCTCACCGGCGCTGACCCGTCGCAGCTCAGCCAGGCCGAGCGCCAGCGGCTGGCCGATGCCGCGCTGCCGAGCGGCCGCGCATGGGAGTGGTCGTCGGCGTTGATGGACGTGGGCTCGGCGCACTGCCGCCCACTCCCACGCTGCGACGGCTGCCCGATCGGGTCGCGCTGCCGCTGGCTGGCACTCGGCGATGGAGAGCGGCCGGCGTCCAGGCCCAGGCAGGTCGCGCCCTTCTCCACCTCGGACCGCCGCTGGCGCGGAGCGGTCGTCCGCGTGCTGACCGCCGAGCCCGGGGGCCTGGACGAGCCCGCCCTGGCCGCCGCCGTCGACGCCGCCGCGGCCGATCGTCCGCCAGGCTGGTTCCACGCCCTCCTGTCGAGACTGGAGGCCGAGGGCCTGCTCGCCCGCGACCCCCACGGCCGCTTCCACCTGCCGAGGGCGTGACCGCCCGGGAACGCCGGTCGCCTACCCGCGGTCCGCGCCGTCCTCGTCCACGTCGAAGGACCCGCCGGCGCGCCAGTAGTGCTTGACCGAGCGGCTGGTGGCAGGGTCGGTCCCGTCGGCGCGCCGCAGGAAGCCCTCGTCGACGAGGTACCTTCGCAGCGCCGCGTAATCGGGGTGCCAGGCGCCCAGGGTGTGGTTGACCTCGGCCTCGGTGTAGCGGCGGCCGGGCTCGAACAGCCCGGCGAGGTGGCCCAGGACCACCAGACGCTTGCCCCGCGCCACCGGGATCGAGGTGAGCCGGTCACCACGGATGAAGCGTCCGAGCACGCTGGCGTTCTCGTCGTCCGGGCCGGGCGGCCCCGGCTCCGGCCTGGCGTCGGCCATGGCCATCTCGCGGAGCGCCTCCGCCCGCAGCCGGTAGCCATCGGGGCCGCTCTCCACCAGCCCGCCGGCCGCCAGCCGCGCCAGCGCCCTGCCGGTCTCGCGCACGGTCATGCCGGTGGCGGCGGCGACCTCCGCGCTGGTCGTGGCTCCGAGCACCAGGGCCGACACCACCCTGAGCCGGTCCTCCTCGGCCAGCAGCCCGAGGATCTCCCTTGGCGTCAACGCTGCGGGCTCCATGGCTCCCCGTGGATCTCGCGATGTCCGGCCGATCGTCGTCCGGCCCACATGCTACCGTTGCCTGGCCCGCCTCCTTCAGCACCATGCACCATCAGGACGTGCCGTGGCCAGAACCGTACGAACCACCTACGCCTGCACCGATTGCGGATCCTCCACGCCCCGGTGGGTCGGCCGCTGCCCGAGCTGCAGCGCCTGGAACACCCTGGTCGAAGAAGTCGTCGAGCGCAGCGGACCGCCACGGGCCAGCGGTCCGGTCACGCCCGCCATTCCGATCACCGAGGTGACCGCGCAGGCCGGCGCCCACCGCCCGACCGGCGTGGAGGAGCTGGACAGGGTGCTCGGCGGCGGCCTGGTGGCCGGGTCGGTGGTGCTGCTGGCCGGCGAGCCGGGGATCGGCAAGTCCACGCTGCTGCTGGGGGTCCTTGCGCGGCTGGCCGAGCAGGCCAGGGTGCTCTACATCTGCGCCGAGGAGTCGCTCGAGCAGGTCCGGCTGCGCGCCGAGCGCCTCGGCGCGCTCCACCCCGAGCTGTACCTGGCGGCCGAGACCGACCTCGGCGCGGTGCGGACCCTGATCGAGCGGACCGGGCCGCGCGTGGTGGTGGTCGACTCGGTGCAGACGGTCGCCGACCCAGAGCTGGCCGGGGCTCCCGGCGGGGTGGGCCAGGTCCGCGAAGTGGCCGCCCAGCTCGTCCGGCTGGCCAAGGATCGGGGGGTCGCCACCTTCCTGGTCGGCCAGGTCACCAAGGACGGCATGGTGGCCGGGCCCAAAACACTGGAGCACCTGGTGGACGTGGTGCTGTCCTTCGAGGGCGACCAGCACCATGCGTTGCGGCTGGTCCGCTGCACCAAGAACCGCTTCGGCCCGGCCTTCGAGGTTGGCTGCTTCGAGATGACCGAGGGCGGCCTGGAACCGCTCGCCGACCCCTCGCGCCTGTTCCTGTCCGCCCGCGAGGCGGCCGTGCCAGGGGTCGCCTGCACCGTGAGCGTGGAGGGGCGCAGGCCGCTGGTGACCGAGGTCCAGGCGCTGGTCTCGCCGACCGGGCTGGCGATCCCTCGCCGCATGGCGCAGGACCTCGACCAGGGCCGCCTGGCGATCCTGATCGCGGTGCTGGAGCGGCGGGCGCGCGTGTCCTTCGCTGGCCACGATGTGTTCGCGGCGACCGCCGGGGGCGTGCGGCTCACCGAGCCCGCAGCCGACCTGGCCGTCTGCCTGGCGCTGGCCTCGGCGGCGCGCGACTGGAACGTGCCCGCCGACCTGGTGGCCTTCGGCGAAGTGGGGCTCGGCGGCGAGGTTCGGCCCGTCCCGCAGCTCGGCCGCCGTCTGGCCGAGGCGGGCCGCCTCGGCTTCCGGCGGGCACTGGTCCCCGCCGCCGGCCCCGCCGAGGCCGGCGGCCTGGCGATCACCCCGGTCGGCTCGGTCGCCGAGGCCCTCGCCGTCGTCGCCGGCGCCGCCGCCCTCCCGCGCCCCCGGTCCGCAACCGCCCGCGCGGCGCCGGACGCGCCCGCGGAGGCCGCCCCGCCGACCACTCCCGTGCCGTCCCCGGAGCCAGGCGCGGCCCCGCCGGCGGCCGCGGGGAGGGTCCGGTGACCAGCGCGGACGGGTCCGGCGAGCGGTTGGACGGCCGCATGCTCGGCATGCTGCGGCTGGTCGCTCCCGGGACCTTGCTGCGACAGGGGCTGGAGCGCATCCTGCGCGCCGAGACGGGCGCGCTGATCGTGCTGGGCGCGCCGGCGTGGGTGCAGGCGCTGTTCACCGGCGGCTTCCGGATCCACGTCCCCTACACGGCGCAGCGGCTCTCCGAGCTGGCCAAGATGGACGGGGCGCTGGTGCTGGACGAGAACGCGCACCAGATCCTCTGGGCGAACGTCCACCTGATGCCCGACCCGGCCGTCCCGACCGTCGAGACCGGCACCAGGCACCGCACCGCCGAGCGCGTGGCAAGGCAGTCCGGCGTGCTGGTGATCGCCGTGTCCGAGTCGATGCGCACGGTGACCCTGTACCTGGACGAGTGGCGGCACGTGGTCGAGGAGGCGGCCGCCGTGCTGTCGCGCGCCAACCAGGCCGTGCAGACCCTGCAGCGCTACCGCACGCGCTGCGACGAGGCCAGCGCCACGCTCGACGCCGCCGAGCTGGGAGGCCATGCCACCCTTCGGCCCGTGCTCAACCTGGTCTGCCGCTGCGAGATGGTCCGCCGCGTCGCGCTGGAGGTCGAGCGCTACGAGGCCGAGCTGGGCGCGGATGCGCGCCTGCTGCGCCTGCAGCTGGAGGACCTGAGCGCCGGAGTCGAGGAGGAGCAGCGCCTCGCGGTCCGCGACTACCTGCGCCCTGGCCGTGGTATCGAGGTCTCCGACGTGCTCGAGGAGCTCGGCCGCCTCAGCCCCGAGGAGCTGTTCGACGCGGCCGCGGTCGCCAAGGCCCTGGACCTCACCGGCAACCCCGACGCGCTCGACGTCGGCGTCGTGCCGCGCGGCTACCGGCTGCTGTCCAGAGTCAGGGGCCTGCCCACCTCGGTGATCACCCGCGTGGTCGAGCGCTTCGGCTCACTGAAGGTGATCCTCGCCGCCGGGATCGAAGACCTCGAAGAGGTCGAAGGGGTCGGCCCAGGGCGTGCCCGGAACCTGCGTGAGGGTCTGCGGCGACTTGCCGAGGCGTCAGCATAGGAGTTTTACTGAGAATTGCTTATTATCGTCCCTCAACTTGACTCCGAGCTTGATTAGCCCGTCTACCAGCGCGTTCGCCTTGTACCTGAGGGCCTTTAGATGTTAACCTGGGTGTGTTCCGTACCAGGGAAGGGGAATTCGCGTATGTTCAAGGTCGGGGACTGCGTCATCTATCCGCAGCACGGTGCCGCGGTCGTCGAAGGGCTACAGGACCGTGAGATTGGTGGCGAGACTCGGGAGTACCTGGTCCTCAAGCTCACGTATGGCGATCTCACCCTCATGGTGCCTCGGGACAACTGCCAGGAAGTCGGCATCCGTGAGGTCTGCAGCTCCGACGACGTCGAGGGCGTGCTCGAGATCCTCCGTACCGGTGAGTGCTCGACACAGGGCAACTGGAGCCGCCGCTTCAAGGGCAACATCGAGCGGCTCCAGTCGGGCGATATCTTCCAGGTGGCCGAGGTCGTTCGCGATCTCACCGTCCGGGACCGCGACAAGGGCCTCTCCGCCGGAGAGAAGCGCATGCTCCAGCGTTCCCGCCAGATCCTGGTCTCCGAGCTGGTGCTCGCCTGCACGTGCGATGAGTACAAGGCGACCCTCATGCTCGACGAGGCGCTGGAAGTCTCCTAGCTTCCTCCAACGACAACGACCCGTCCCCGGCCGGGTGCTCCATGGCTCGAGCTGAGCGGGTCGGCGTGATCGTGCCAGCCGCCGGCGATGGCCGGCGGCTCGGCGCCACCCGGTGCAAGGCGCTCGTCGAGCTGGACGCTCGGCCCTTGCTCGTCTGGGCGCTGGCCGGGGTGGAGGCCAACGACCGCGTCGACAGCGTGGTGGTGGTCGCCAACGCCGCCAGCATCGAGGCCGTCGCCAGCGTGGCCGCGGCCGGCGGCTTCGCCAAGGTCTCCGCGGTGGTGGCCGGCGGTCCGACTCGCCGCGCCAGCGTCGCCGCCGGGCTGGACGCCCTGCCGCCAGGACCCGGCTACGTGGCGGTCCACGACGCCTGCCGGCCACTGTTGCGCCCAGGCGCCATCGACCGGCTCGCCGGCCTGCTCGACGAGGTCGCCGCCCAAGGCCTGGGGGGCCAGGGGCCAGCCGGCCGGGGGGTCGGCGCGCACGGGGTCGCGCCGGGTGCGGTCGTGACCGACACCGTCCGGCGCGTGGCGGCCGGTGATCGTTCCGGCGGGATCGTCGATCGCCAGCAGCTCCGGACGCTCCAGACACCACAGGTCTTCGTGCGTGCCGCCCTCCGCGAGGCGCACCGCCGCGCGGCGGCCGGGGAGCTGGCCGATCCCGGTTCGCTGGACGGGGCCAGCGATGCCGTCCTGCTGGAGCTGGCCGGTCTTCCGGTCGCCGTGGTGGCGGGAGCGCCGGAGAACCTGAGCATCGCCACCGCGCTGGACCTTGAGGTCGCCGAGGTGCTGGCCGAGCGCGCCGCCTGGGGCCAGGCGGCCAGATGATCCCGCGGCTGCGGGTCGGCCAGGGCTTCGACATCCACCCGCTGGTCGAGGGCCGCCCGCTGGTGCTCGCCGGCGTGCGGGTGCCGTTCGACCGCGGCCTCGGCGGGCACTCCGACGCCGACGTGGTCGCCCACGCCGCCTGCGAGGCGCTGCTGTCCGCCGCCGGGCTGGGCGACCTCGGCCAGCACTACCCGCCCAGCGACCACCGCTGGGCGGGCACCTCCAGCCTCGAGTTCTGCCGCCAGGTCGCCAAGCGCCTCTCCGAGGCCGGCTGGACGGTGGAGAACCTCTCGGTGACCGTCGTCTGCGACCAGCCGCGGCTCGGGCCACTGCTGCCGGCCATGCGTGAGACGCTGGCCGGCGCTCTGGACCTCGAGCCCGAGCGGCTCCAGGTCACCCCCAAGTCCTCGGAGGGCCTCGGCTTCACCGGGCGAGGCGAGGGCATCGCCGCCATTGCCGTGTGCCTGCTGACCGGTACCTGAGGCAACCGCGCCGCGCCTGGACGAGCTGCCGCGTGGGGCCTGGCCAGCGAGGGAACCGCGGCGGGGATTAGGATGGCGGGAACCATTCCGTGACCTGCGACCGATTCATGGAGCCCCCGTGGCGCTGCATCTCATCAACACGCTGACCAGGCAGAAGGAGCTGTTCGTCCCTCGGGACGAGGGCAAGGTCGGCATCTACCTGTGTGGGCCCACGGTCTACAACGAGCCGCACGTCGGCAACCTGCGCAACGTCGTGGTGATGGACGTGCTGCGCCGCCACCTGGTCGCCTCCGGGTACAAGGTCCTGATGGTCCGCAACTACACCGACGTCGACGACCGCATCGTCGAGGCGTCGGGCCACGACGCGCTGCGGGCGTTCGTCATCGCCGAGCACTGGACCCGGGTCTTCGAGGAGATCACCGGCGCGCTGGGGATCATCCCGCCCGACATCGCCCCGCGCGCCACCGGCCACATCCCCGAGATGCTCGAGCTGATCGCCAAGCTGTTCGACGCCGGCCTGGCCTACCAGGCGGGTGGGGACGTGTACTTCTCGGTCGGCAAGTTCCCCGAGTACGGCAAGCTCTCGGGCCGCGACCTCGCCGGCGAGCAGGCCGGCGCCAGGGTGGAGATCAATCCTGACAAGCGCGACCCGCTCGACTTCGCCCTCTGGAAGGGCGCAAAGCCGGGGGAGCCCACGTGGAACTCGCCATGGGGGCCCGGCCGGCCGGGCTGGCACATCGAATGCTCGGCGATGTCCTCGAAATATCTCGGCCAGGGCTTCGACATCCACGGCGGCGGCGAGGACCTGATCTTCCCGCACCACGAGAACGAGATCGCCCAGTACGAAGGCGCCACCGGCGAGCAGTTCGTCCGCTACTGGCTGCACAACGCCTTCCTCGAGATGGGCGGCGAGAAGATGGCCAAGTCCGTCGGCAACGTGGTCAGCCCGCGCCAGATCCTGGAGCGCTATCGCGGGGTGGTGCTGCGCTACGCGCTGATGAACGCCCATTACCGCAGCCCGCTGGAGTTCTCGCAGGAGGTCCTGGCGGATTCGGCCGCCGCCTACGAGCGCCTGTCCACCTTCGCCGTCAACGCCGCCAGAGCGCTCCGGCCAGGGACCGAGGCGCCGCGGCTGGAGGAGGGCGACTGGGCGGAGCGCTTCGTCGCCGCCCTTGACGACGACATCAACGTGCCGGCGGCCCTGGCTGTGCTGTTCGACCTGGTGGGCGCGGCCAACCCGCTGATCGCCAAGGCCGAGCGGGGGAGCGCCGCCGCCATCGCCGAGCTGCGCGTGCGGTTGGCGACCTTCAGCGACCTGGCCTCGCGGCTGGGCTTCACCCCGCTGCTCGACCTGCCCGACGTCACCACCTTCCCGGCAGTGCTCGATCTCGTCCTGGAGCTGCGCGAGCGGGCCAGGATCGCGCGCGACTTCGAGGCGGCGGACATGGTGCGCGAGCGCCTGAACGCGATCGGCATCCGGGTCGAGGACCGACCCGGAGGCCCGCGGTGGCACCTGGCGCGGTAGGCGGCCCCGGCAGCCATCCCGAGGGCGAGCCGCGGCGACCCCGCGCCCCTGCCGAGAAGCGCCGGGCGGGGTCGACCGCCAAGGGCGGCCCCTCGCGGGCGGTCAAACAGGCGCGCCGCCGAGAACGGCTGGAGGCCGGCCGCGACGCGCTGCGCCCCGGGCCCGGATCGATGGTGATCGAGGGCCGCCGGCCGGTGATCGAGGCGCTGCGCGGCTCGCGCCGTGTCGAGCGGGTCGTGGTGGCGGCCGGCGCCGCCGAGCGCGGCACGCTCGCCGACCTGCTGGAGCTGGCCGCCAAGGAGGGCGTGCCCGTCGAGACGGTGCCGCGCTCGCTGCTGGACGCCCACGCCGAGACCGGCGCGCACCAGGGCGTGGCCGCGGTGGTCTCGCGGCTGGAGCCGATCGGGCTCGACGAGCTGCTGGCGGTCCCGCTCGGCGGCACCGAGCCGCCGTTCTTCCTCGCGCTGGACGGGATCGAGGACCCGCACAACCTCGGCGCGCTGGTCCGCAGCGCCGAGGCGGCGGGCTGCCACGGGATCGTGCTGCCCCGTCACCGCAGCGCTCCGCTGTCGGCCACGGCGGTGAAGTCCTCCGCCGGCGCGCTCGAGCACGTCCCGGTTGCCGAGGTCGCCAACCTCACCCGTGCCCTGGAGCGTCTGCGCGCCGCCGGCCTGTGGTGCATCGGGCTGGACGGCGGGGCGCAGTCGAGCCTGTTCGACCTCGAGCTGGCCGACGAGCCCGTCTGCGTGGTGGTCGGCAGCGAGGGCGCAGGGCTGCACCGGCTGGTCCGCGAGACCTGCGACGTGCTGGTCCGCATCCCCATGGCCGGCCAGGTCGCCAGCCTGAACGCCTCGGTCGCCGGCGCGCTCGCCCTGTTCGAGGTCCGCCGCCGCCGCGCCCGCTCGCGCGTCTAGGACCGCTGGACCCGCGCGGCGGCGTCCGCGAGCCGCGCGAACATCAGCATGTCCTTCCAGGCGCCGTGCATCTCGTAGTAGGCGCGCAGGACCCCTTCCGGCTGGAACCCGTTGCGCTCCAGCACCCGCTGGGAGGCGTGGTTGTCGACGTCCACCACCGCCTCCACGCGGACCAAGCCGAGCGCGCTGAAGGTCCAGGGGACCAGCAGGCCGACCGCCGCGCTCGCCACGCCCTGTCGCCGCCGCGCGCCCGCGACCCAGTAGCCGAGCGACCCACGCAGGTGGCGCCAGGCCAGGCCGCTCACGCCGACGTAGCCGAACGCCTGGCCCGTGCGCGCGTCGGCGATCGCCAGCGACAGCCCCGTGCGCTGCTCACGCTGCGCGTGCTGGCGTGCCAGCCAGGCGTCGCCGGCGGCTTCGCTGTAGGGCGCTGGGACGCTGGTCCCGACCGTGATCGCCGGGTCGCGGCTGGCCAGTTCGATCACCGCCAGGTCGGCGACCCGCCAGGAACGCAGCAGCACCCGGTCGTCGCCCAGCGGCGGGTCCGGGAGGCGCAACGGCATCACTCGATCCTCCCTCCCACAGTCACCGGCCCGGTGCCGCCAAGCCTACCGCTCGGGGGCCGCGGTCCCGTCGTCAGTGCGCCACGCGGTGCTGGCCCGGGTGGCGTCGCTGCCGGCATCGTGCCGTTCCGCGCTCGACCAGTGGCCGGGATCCCAGCCGAGGCCGAGCGGTAGCTGGCGACCGCCCTTCTCGACGATCCCGCCGCCCGAACCCGCCGAGCGGAGCGGGACGCTGGTCGCCTCGCACGGTCGGATCCGGTTTCCGCCACGAGCTGGCACAGCGCATCGTCGAGCTCTCGCCGCCACTGTCGCGACGGAACGGCTACCACACGGCCTCAGCCCCGGGCAGCGGCAGATACCATAGGACGGGCATACTGTCAGGCGACTGGCTGGCGTGGCGCAATCTGGCAGCGCAGCCGACTTGTAATCGGCAGGTTGGGGGTTCGAGTCCCTTCGCCAGCTCCAGCTCAGAGCCGTTGCCTCTTGCTTTCGGTCAACGAGTCGGTCAACGATAATGCCGATTCGTCGTTGACCGACCGGGAGGCAAGACGGTGATCCGTTCCCGCCGCGACGGGTGGCAGGTGATCGTCTACACGGGTATTGACCCGGTGACCGGGCGCCAGCGACAGATCAGCCGGCAGGTCAAGGGCAGCCGCAAGCAGGCAGAGCGAGTTGAGACCAGGCTCAAGGCCGAGGTGCTGGCGGGCCGGCACCGTGGCACGGCCGCGAAGACACTTGGCGAAATGGTTGACGTCTACCTTGAGTGGCGCGAGCAGAACGGCAAGCCGATCGGGCCGCGCACCATCCAGGGCTACCGGGCCCTGGCGAAGGCCAGGATCAAGCCGAGTCTGGGAAAGCTGCGGCTTCCCCAGGTCGACCCTCCTGCGCTGGATCGCTTCTACACCGCACTGCGCAAGAGTGGCAGCCTGCGCCAGCCGGGGACGCCCCTGTCGGGCAGCCGGCTGCGCGACGTGCACGCCGTGATCTCCGGCGCACTTGGGCTGGCGGCACGGTACGGGTGGGTGCCCTACAACGCTGCGGCGCTGGTGCGGCCTCCGGCGCCTCGGAGTGCTCGGCGGGCGATGCCGACCCGGGACCAGGCGCGCGAGGCGCTCCAGGAAGCTGAGCGCAAGGACCCTGAGCTGTACCTGTTCCTGCGGCTGGAGGCCACGACGGGTCTGCGGCCGGGCGAGGTGTGCGCGCTGTGGTGGCAGGACGTCGACCTTGAGACCGAAGAGGTCGTTGTAGGCCACAACGTGGTCCACGCCAAGGATTTGCCGGACGGGCACCTCCGCAAGCGGACCAAGAGCCGCCACGGCGATGACCGGCCAATCGCGCTGGATAGCCGAACCGTCGCGCTGCTCCGTGAGCACCGGGCGCGCTGCGAGGCCAAGGCGAAGGACTGGGGCGGCGAGCTGACGTCGGACGCCTACGTATTCAGCGTGGATGAGGCCGGCCGGCGACCGTTGCGGGTCGACACGATGACACGCCGGTTCGGGAAGCTGGCCCAGGCGCTCGGGCACGGCTACACGCTCTACGGCTTCCGGCACTTCGTGGCCACCCAGCTCGGCGCCGTGGCGACCACCGCGACGATCCGTGAGCGAATGGGCCACGGTAGCCTCGAAGTGACGGGCGGCTACGTGCACCGGGTTAGTGAGGCTGACCGGAAGGCCGCACAACACATGGCTGGGCTGTTCGACGGCCAGGGCTAGCCCAGGCTTAGTCCAGCGCTTCGGCCGAGCCAACGCAGCTTGCGAGCGCCAGCATCGCGATCAGCGCGAAGAAACGACCAGGATGGGCCGGTGAAGGCAAACCGCGGCGAGCTGATAAGAACGCGCAAGGAACAGATCAGGGACACCCGGGCGAAGCTGCTGCCGCTGCCGCGCCCCTGTGGTGCCCCCATCGCGCTCCTGTGGTGCTCCTGCTATGCCCCCTGGCTGGCCCCCTGGCTGCCCGCCGCGAAAGCGCTCATTCAGCGCCTCCTGCTGCGTGAGCACCTGCACCGTCTGGCTCCAGGCGCCTCCCCCGGCAGCCCGGCCGGGCCGGTCGGCCGCCATCACCGCAGGCCGAGCCGTGCCATCTGCGCCACCAGCCAGTTGCGGCCGACCTGAAGCTCGGTCCGCATCCGCTTGACCGACCACCCCTGCTCCAGGTACCTACGCCGCAGATAGCCGCCCAGGTCTGCAAAGCCCAACTCCTCCAGCCGGGCGGCGCGCCGTTGCTGGCAGGAGACCGACTGCACCCGCCGGCCCCGCTCGCCGACGGCCAGCTGCCGAGTGGTCCGCCGACGCCGCTCGACCCCGACCCGCCGCATCAGCCGCCGCACCGTCTCTCGATGCGCGCCAAGCTCCGCGGCGACATCGGCCAGCAGCCACTCCCGCTGGACGATCCGATCCGTCAGGTACGCCCGGACGTCTGTGAAGCCAAGCGCGGCCACCCGCGCGGCGATCCGCTCCTCGGCATGGCGGCGTCGCTGCAGTGCCAGCCGCTGCGGCCGGGGTGGCAGCACGGCGCCCACGGTGGCGAGCGCTTGGGTGACGGTCCACTCGGACTCGCCGAGTTCCCGGGCCAGCCCAGGCACGCTGTGGCCGGTGTCGCAGCGGCTCTGCAGGTAGCCGCGCAAGTCGTGGAATCCGAGCCCGCGGGCGTGCTGCTCGAGCCGCCGGGTCCGGCCGTCATTGACCTCAAACCCGCCATGAAGGACCAATTGTGGAGGCGTTTCTGCTGGTCGCGGGGTTACCCATGCTTTAGTCGTACCGGGGGGGACTACTATCGGTAAACTCGGTGACCAGCACAAACGCGCACCGTGGTGTCGGTCGGCCTTCGGGGCAACCCCGCTCGACAGGGCCACTACCAGCAGCAACGTCCAGGTCGGTGACTTGCCGACCGTGCTTGGCGGGGGACGCCGCAAGGATGGGTAACACGGCCATTCCCGCCCACTGGCGGCGCTGCGCCCGAGCGCGGCGGGGCCGACGGCTGGCGTTCGACGCGGGGTGTCGCGGCGAGCTGGTCGCGGCGAGTCAGGCCCCCAGACGACTCAAGCGGGGCTCACCGTGGCCCTGCTTTCTCGCCGACGAACAGCGCCAGCCGCGCTGGCGCGCTCCCAGGCCGAACGCTGGTAGCGCATCAGCCCGACCAACGCAGCAATGGCGACCAGGGCGTTGGTGACGAGCGCCGCGACCAGCCTTGAGTGGCGTGCGCGAATCGGGGTTTCTGGGCCCGATACACGGCTGTCGACACCTATCGCGACGACCACCACAGGGTACGCTTGTCGACGCGGTCGCGACAGCCCCGTCGATCCCGCAGAAGGCAGCGGGAAACCGAATGGAGGGTCTCGCTCGTAGGCAAGGTGGTTGGGGTCAGCTCGCGCATCACGTCAAGGGAGGGAGAGATGCAGAGACGGTCTCTGCGGCGTTATCTCCGGAGCGCCGTGGCAGCGGTTGTCATCACGATCCTCACAGCGGGTTTGGTCGCCTCCGCTTCGGCGGCCGAGAACGCCTACACGGTCACCAACCTCGTGTCCGACGTGCCCGGACTCGCGGCCCACGTCGACCCGGATCTCGTCAACGCGTGGGGATTGACGTCCTTGCCGACCTCACCCTGGTGGGTCGCCGACAACGGAACCGACGTGTCGACGCTCTACCGAGCCGACGGGACGAAGGTGCCGCTGACGGTCCAGGTACCAAGCGCCCCGACCGGCGCGGTCTCCAACACCGGGCCCAACTTCGTCGTCTCGAACGGGACGGCCTCCGGGCCCGCCTTGTTCATCTTCGCGACCGAGGAGGGCAAGATCCTGGGCTGGAACCCGAACGTGTCGCTCAGCCAGGCGCAGGTCGCGGTTGACCATTCGGGTGTCGGCGCGGTCTACAAGGGACTTGCGATCGCCTCGACACCCGGCGGCGACTTCCTGTACGCGACCGACTTCCATAACGGCCGCGTCGACGTCTTCGATGGGAGCTTCCAGCAGGTGAGCATGCCGGGCGCGTTCGTCGACCCGGCGGTCCCCGCCGGCTACGCGCCCTTCGGGATCCAGAGCATCGGCGCGACGATCGTCGTCAGCTACGCGAAGCAGGACGCCGCCCGGGAGGATGACGTGGCCGGCCAGGGCCACGGCTTCGTCGACCTGTTCGACACGAGCGGGATGTTTCTCCGCCGGGTGGCCACGCACGGGCAGCTGAACTCGCCCTGGGGGATCGCGATGGCGCCGGCGAGCTTCGGTGCCTTCGGCGGCGACCTGCTGGTTGGCAACTTCGGCGACGGGCAGATCAGCGCCTTCGCGCCCCAGTCGGACGGCACCTTCGAGCTTGTCGGCCAGCTCAGGACGAGCGACCACAAGCCTGTGACGATCGACGGCCTCTGGTCGCTGCAGTTCGGGAAGGGGGCTGCGAACAACGGGCCGCCCACCACCCTGTTCTTCACCGCCGGCCCCAACGACGAGAGTCACGGGCTGTTCGGGACGATCACGGCCGGATAGCCCGGTGACACGCGGGGGTCGGCGCGCCGACGCCGACCCCGCGTGCGACGCTCGAGTTCTTCTTCGAGCTCGTCTTCGTCGTCACGTTGACGCGGCTGACGACGCTCCTCCGTGCGCCGAACGGGCGCGGCCTGTTCAGAACCCGCTCTTGTGCGTCCGGCAAACTCCGAGCGCCGGACGCCGGACGGCTACCGGGTCCCGGCGGGACCACTGTTGGAGGCGTCCGGCGTGGATCCCGATGAGCTGCGGGAGGCTGTGCGGTGAGACACCCGGGCGCGGCTCCGGTTCGTGGGCCCCATGCCTGCTGGTGTTCGCACTGCTCGGCGTCTGGGTGACCAGCTCGACGCCGTCTAGCCTGCTTGGGGAACCCGGATCGACAAAATGTTGTCTATGCTGCGGCGCTGCTGGTGGTGATGCCGCAACTCTCAAGATCTCAGCCACCAAGGAAACCTAGGCCCGGTCCGCCGCACGCCTCATCAATGGTCTCGCCAAGGTTTGGCTGGCAGCGAGATCTCCGTGGTGAGGCGGACAGACGCTCCTGGGGTCTGGTCTGCTTCGTGCCCGGGGAGCCGTCGGTACATCCACAGCGCCAGTGTGAGCTGGACCAGCGCCAAGCCTCGCACCCCGGGTCGCCAGCTCCGCCTTGAGCCGGTTGACGGCGGCGCCGTGGTGGCCGAGCAGGCCCATCGTGGAGTCCGGCACATGCGCCCGGCCGAACGCGTACAGCGCCAGGGTCACGGCCACCGCCAGTCCGCCGGCCACGACCAGGCGGCGGGCCGACCCTGGCAGGGCACGGGCTGGCGTCAGGACGACCGCCACAGCACGCCGCCCCGCGAAGGCCCGGCGCACATCACCACGTCATCACGCCCCCACTGGCGGCCGCCCCCGCGGCACCAGGCCCTACCCAGGCGCCCGCCGGCTGGTCAGTCCTTGTCGATCTTGTTGCCGCTTGGGGCCAGGACGTACCACTTGGCGCCGAATGCGTTCACGCCCTCGCCGGTGACCTCGCCGGGCTTCGTGTCGCCCACGAAGTAGTACAGCGGGTGGCCCTTGTAGGTGACCTGGGTCGTGCCGTCGGTCCGGGTCGTGGTTCCCAGCAGGGACGCGGCCGCGCCGCTGCCGGCCTGCGGCGCCGCCAGGGTGGTGTAGGGTGGCCAGCCGCTGGCGCAGGCGCCGTAGCAGGAGGACGTGGTGCCCTTGTCCTTCTCGAACAGGTACAGCGTGCGGCCTTTGGCGTCGACGAGGATGCGCCCGAGCCCCGAGCTTTTGATGGCGACCGTCATCCCGCCGGCCGCCGTGGTGGCCGGTGCGGCTGTCGTCGGCGGGCTGGTCGCCGGCGGGCTGGACGAGGCGGTCTTGCTCGAGCTGCTCTTGCCGCACCCGGCGGCGACGAGGACGATCGCGGCAGACGCGGCAGCAATAACCAGCAGTCGTCTCACCTGCGTGGCTCCTTGAGGTCGGATGGAGGTCGGATGTGACCGTTCAGGAGGGGAACCTGTTCCCACCGCATGTGATTCCCGCCGTTCGGGCCCGCAGCGGCAGCGTGCGCTAGCCCCAAAGCCATCCCATCCAGTCAGCTGGATTTGCGAGCACAAACTCCCTGGAAGGCGATCACATCGAGCAGAAGGGCCCCTTAAGGACGTGCATAGAAACAACCTGCCGGTTGAGGCGGGTTCTGCCAGTCTTGTGCCATGGCGACACGGGAGGGGACAGTGGCTGCGCTGGCGGCGGTGTTCGACACGGTGCGGGCGCATTTGGATGAACGCCAGCGGCGCTGCTGCTTGGGGCCGGGGCGCAGGTGCTGGGACACGGCGAGATCCGGGTGGTGGCGCGGGCGGCCGGAGCACGGGAGGGTACGGTCGCGCGGGGGCTGCGGGAGCTGGAGAGCGCGGAAGCACTGCCCGGGCGGGTGCGTGGGCTGGGCGGTGGCCGCAAGCGTGCGGCTGATCGCGATCCCGGGCTGCGCCCGGCGCTGCTGGCGCTGGTCGAGCCGGAGGAACGCGTCGACTTCCTCGACGCCACCATCGCGGCGCTGACCGAACAGATCGACGCGCGCACCGAGCCCTTCCAGGCGGCCAAACAGCTGCTGTCGTCGGTTCCGGGATTCGACCGGCTGGTCATCGACACCGTGATCGCCGAAACAGGCGCTGACATGAGCAGGTTCCCCAGTCCTGGGCACCTGGCGAAGTGGGCCGGCGTCTGCCCCGGCAATCACGAATCGGCGGGCAAACGCCGCCGAGTCGGGATCACCCCAGGCAACAGCTGGCTGCGGCGCGCCCTTATCGAAGCGGCCCGGGCCGCAGCCAGGACCAGGGGAAGCTACTTCGGCGCGCAGTACCGCCAGATCGCCAAGCGGCGCGGCCCCAACAAGGCCGCTGTCGCCGTAGCGCACAGCCTCAGCGACCTCATCTGGCACCAGCTCACCACGGGCGAGTGCTTCCACGACCTCGGCGACGACTACTTCCAGCGCCGCCGCGACCCAGAACGCGAGACCCGCCGCCTCGTCGCCCAACTCCAACAGCTCGGCTTCCACGTCGCCCTCACCCCTTCCCGGGATCCCGCCGCCTAGCCCTTTCAAGACCGACGACACATCAGGCCGTGGGCCCAGGGCCGCGGCCGGTACACAGGCGTGCCTGAGCAGGGCCGCTCGGCTTGCATTTCACTTGCATTTCACCCCAGATCGAGCACCGGCTGTTTGCCCACATCACCACCAACTGGCGCGGCAGGCCCCTGACCAGCCACGAAGTCATCGTCAACAGCATCGCCGCGACCACCACCCGCACCGGGCTGACCGTCTGCGCCCAGCTGGATACCTCCACCTATGCCACCAGGGTGCAGATCAGCGACCGTCAGATGGACGCCGTGCCGGTACGCGCCACGCCTGGCACGGCGACTGGAACTACACCCTCCACCCCGCACCACCCCAGCGCAGCACCGATGACGCCAGGCGCGACCCACCGACACAACCCCCCGAAGGTCCTGACCGCACCTGGCTGCGCGCTCCCGCGCTGACCGGGCTGACGCCTGCCCAGTGGGAGAGGTTGATCGAGAAACTCAGCGTTGTCCGCCACGCCCAGCGAGAGGCACAACTGCATGATCGCCGTGGCGGTGCCAGAAGCGTCGCGTCAGGGACCGGTCGCCGATCCGCTCTCACCCTTGACGACCGCGCCGCGATCACCCTCCTGGACCTGCGCTTTTCCATGCCAAAACCGGTCCTCGAAGAGCTGTTTGCGGTTACCCGGACAACGGTGAACAACGTGATCCGACAGACCCGACCGCTGTTGGACCTCGTCGGACACGCCCCCAAACCCACCGGTGTCCGCTTCAACAGCCTCGCCGAACTGGCCCGGTTCGCAACCGACGCGGGCACCCCGCCACCCCGAAGATCAAATCAGCATGTTAATAATCTGCACATCCTTTAACCGGATGGCATTGGGGCTAGTAGCTCGTCAGCCGTGATTTGCGTGATGTGTGGATTCGACCCATGCTCGTTGCGGTCGAGGATCCCGCTGCTGGAGAAGCCAAGCATGCGCAAGCAACACGTCGTCGTCCTCTCCGAGGAGGAGCACGCCCGGCTCCGCACCCTGATCGGCCAGGGCACCGCCCCGGCCCGCGCCCTGACCCACGCCCGCATCCTGCTCAAGGCCAACCAGGGCCAGGCTGGCCCCGGCTGGACCGACCGGGCGATCGCGGTGGCGCTGGAGGTCCACCACACCACCGTCGCCCGGGTGCGCCAGCAGTACGCCACCGGCGGGCTGGAGGCGGCCGTTGACCGCAAGGCGCCCCAGCGCCAGTCCCGCCGCAAGCTCGATGGGGAGCAGGAGGCCCGCCTGGTCGCGCTGGCGTGCAGCGCCCCACCTCCAGGGCACAAGCGGTGGACGCTGCGGCTGCTGGCACAGCGGCTGGTCGAGCTGGAGGTCGTGGATGAGCTTTCGTATGAGACGGTCCGAGGGGCCTTAAAGCAACCCGTCTCAAGCCGTGGCTGACCCAGCGCTGGTGCATCCCGCCCCAGCACGACGCCGAGTTCTGTTGGCGGATGGAGGACGTGCTGGCGGTCTCCACCCGACCCTCTGACCCCGCCGCCCGCAGGGGTGCCTGGACGAGACCAGCCGCCAACTCCTCGCACAGCTCACCCCGCCCTTGCCCGTCGCGCCAGGGCAGCCGGCCAGGGAGGATGACGAGGACGAGCGTCGTGGGGTGGGCAACCTGTTTGTGGTCTGCCAGCCGCTGCGCGGCTGGCGCGACGTCATGGTCAGCGCGCGGCGCACCCGCATCGACTGGGCGCACTGCATCAACGACCTGGTTGACGTCCAGGACCCCGACGCTGAGCGGGTCGTGCTGGTGCAAGACAACCCCGAGCACCCACACCCTGCCTGGCTGTATGCGGCGTTCGAGCCGGCGGCGGCCAAGCGGCTGGCCGACCGACTGGAGCTGCACTCCACCCCAAGCATGGGAGTTGGCTGAACATGGCCGAGATCGAGCTTGCCGTGCTGGCCGAGCAGTGCCTGGACCGGCGGCTGGCCGACCAGGCGAGGCTGGAGCGGGAGGTCGCGGCGTGGCAGGCGGCGCGCAACGCTTCTGGTCGTGGTGTCAACTGGCGCTTCACGACCGAGGATGCTCGGATCAAGCTCAAGCACCTTTACCCTGCAATTCAGGGTTGACGAGCTACTAGCTCGGCTTAGACGTCGTTTCACTCCTTGGTGAGCTATGACATGATTCCGCGCTACGGCCACCGTGGTAGACGCGCTCGTACCCGATGACCTGTGGTCTGAGACTTCCGCTGATGCCAGCAGGGGACGTTCCGACCACGGCCGAGCACTCCTGGCTCGAACACTGCTCCGGCTCAGTGCCAGCGTCGCGTGCAGGTGCCGCCGCGAGGCCACGCGGGCTGGACAACATGGGATACTGAGGGCTGATGACTGCTGCGGGGGGCAGGACGTGACCGAAGCGCAGCCGGGCGGCGGTGCGACCGTGCGCCGCATGCTGGTCGGTGCACAGCTCCGCCGGCTCCGCACCCAGGCGGGCCTCACCCGCGAGCAGGCGGCCGAGGCGATCCAGGCGTCGGCGTGGAAGCTCCACCGGCTGGAGAACGGCCAGGTCAGCTTCAAGGAACGCGACATCGCCGATTTGCTTGCCCTGTATGGCGTCACTGATGCTGACCAGGTCACGACGCTGATCGATCTTGCCCGCGAGGCCAGTGCGCCCAGCTGGTGGTCGCGCTACAGCGACCTGCTGCCGCCGTGGGTCCGTGCCTACATCGATCTGGAGTCGGCCGCGTCGCTGATCCGCACCTACCAGGACCAGCTCGTCCCCGGCCTTTTGCAGACCGAGGACTACCTGCGCGCGGTGATCGCCGGCGCGGATCTTGGCGACGCCGCCGAGGACATGGAACGCCGGGTGGCGCTGCGGATGCGCCGGCAGGCGCTGCTGGAGCGGACCGACGGGTTCCTGCTGTGGGCGGTGGTGGAGGAGGCGGCGCTGCGGCGGCCGGTCGGCGGCCCGAAGGTGCTGCGTGCCCAGCTTGAGCGGCTCATCGAGGCGACCGCGTTGCCGACCGTGACCCTGCAGGTCCTGCCGTTGAGGGTCAGCACGCACGCCGCGATGGTGGGCGCGTTTAGCATCCTGCGCTTCCCCGAGCCGGACCTGCCCGACGTGGTCTATGTCGAGCATCTGACCAGCGCCTTGTACCTGGACAAGCGCAGCGACGTGGACGCCTACACGGCGGTCATGAGTCGCCTTGAGGTGGTGAGCGCGCCGCCGCACCAAACGGTTGCGTTCCTCAGCAGGATCCGCAAGGAGGTCGACGGCGCCTGAACTCATGCTCAGCCGTCGTTGACAGGGCGGCGTCGCTGGCGAGAGTCTGGGTTGTGTGGTGACATCACAGGTCGAGCACAACCAAAACAGGAGAGGCCCCCCATGACAGACAGCTCGTCCTCCCTGGGCCAGCGGCAGGCGCCGGAGTTCGACAGCTCGGTGCCACAGACGGCCCGGATCTGGAACTACTGGTTGGGCGGCAAGGACTGGTTCCCCGTCGACCAAGCGGTCGGCGACCAGATTCTTGAGGCCTTCCCGGCGATCGTCGAGAACGCTCGCGCCTCCCGGGCCTTCCTGGTCCGTGCGGTCCGGTACCTGGCCGGCGGGGCGGGCATCCGCCAGTTCCTGGACATCGGCACCGGCCTGCCCACCGCCAACAACACCCACCAGGTCGCCCAGGCGGTGGCGCCGGAGTGCCGCATCGTCTACGTCGACAACGACCCGCTCGTGCTGGCCCACGCGCGCGCCCTGCTCACCAGCAGCCCCGAGGGCGCCACCGACTATATCGACGCCGACCTGCGCGACCCCGATCGGATCCTGCAGGCCGCCGCCGAGACGCTGGACTTCAGCCAGCCGGTCGCGATCATGCTGATGGAAATCCTCGGGCACATCGAAGACGACGACCAGGCGCAGTCGATCGTCAAACGGCTCATGGGCGCCGTGCCCTCCGGCAGCTACCTGACGATGAACGACAGCACCGACACCAGCGCGGAGGTGGTGGAGGCCGCACGCATCTGGAACCAGTCCGCCAAGCCGCCCTACCACCTCCGCAGCCCCGAGCGGATCGCTCGCTTCTTCGACGGTCTCGAGCTGGTGGAACCCGGCGTCGTCTCCCCCCTAGAATGGCGTCCCGAGCCCGGCTCCGGCCCCCCCGCCGAGATCGACTCGCTTTGTGGCATCGGGCGCAAGCCGTAGCGCCCCCAAGGGCCCGCTGGCCGACCTCGACGAGCCTCGCTGCCTTCGAGTAGTCGTGTCGTTCTGTCCAGTTTCTCTGGTGCCAATCGGATCTCAACTGGTCAGGCCGGCACAGGATCGGTAGCAGCAAGATGCATGGAGCCGCTACCGCGACTCCGACGTCGTGGCATGCTTGCGGTCGTGGACTGGGGAACGGGCAAGGTGACCGACGTCGGCGACGCTGCTGCTGGCGACGGCGCCTACTGCGACGGCTGCGACAACTCCATCATCACCGGCCTGGTGTACGACGTGGTGCTGACGCCCTACGGCACGTCCAAGCCTCGGGTGGCGGTGCTGTGCGAGGCTGCTTCGAGGACATCACCAGCGACATGGACGTTGCGCGAGCGCCGGGTGGCGAGTTCCTGGTGCTCGTGGAGCCGTGGTTCCTATAAGGCGTCGTGTCGCTTGTGTTGGTGGTGTTAGACGTCGTTCGCTCCTGTTGGCGGGTTAGAGGCGCTTGAAGCAAACAAGCGCACAGGCCAGCAGCACGAACCCGAACCACCGCTCCGAGTCCCGATCCCAGCGAACCGCCAGACGCCGGTAGCACGACAGCCACGACAACGTCCGCTCGATCCGCCACCGGTGGCGGCCCAGCCGGCTCGAGGAGTCGACCCCACGCCGCGCAATCCGCGGCTTGATTCCACGGCGACGCAGGTAGGCGCGGTTGGTGGCACTGTCGTAGGCCTTGTCGGCATCGACCTTGTCGGGCCGGCAGCGCCGCCGCCGGGCCGGGGTCAGCACCGCCGGCACGTCGTCCAACAGCGCCTCGAACAGCAGCGTGTCATTGACGTTGGCAGCGGTGACCGCGGCGGTCAGCGGCAGGCCACCCCGCTCGCTGACCAGATGGAGCTTGGACCCCGGCTTGCCGCGATCGACGGGATTCGCGCCAACGTGATCCCCCCTCGTTTGGCGCGCACGCTGGCGGAGTCCACGCTGGCGCGCGACCAGTCCAGCCGGCCGGCCAGCCCCAGCCGGTCGAGGACGGCGAGGTGGAGTTTGTCGAACACGCCGGCCTTGGCCCACTGGTCCAGCCGGCGCCAGGCGGTGGAGGCCGAGCCGCAGCCGAGCTCCTTGGCAGGCAGGAGGGCCCAGGGGGTGGAGGTGCGGGCCATGAACACCAGCGCGGCCAGGCAGTTGCGCTCGGGGATGGTGCGGTGCCGGCCGCCGTAGGGTGGGCGGGGTGGAGGTGGTAGCAGGGGTTCGACGAGCGCCCACAGGTCGTCGGGGACGAGCTTGTCAACGAGGCTGGTCTGGCACGCGATCATGCCATACCCCAACCCAAAGGAGCGAAACGACGTCTTAGGGTCCACGGGCGGTGCAGGGCACGATCACTGCGGCTTCGTCTGGCGGCCTGGTCGGCTGCGGCCAGTGGCGATGGCGGTCGCGCTTGAGTGGGAAATTGCTCATCTTGCGCTTCACCACTCGCGGCAGGGCGCGCAGCCGGCGTGGGGGCAGCAGGTGCCGCAGCACCTCAGTGATCGCCTGGCGCATCGCCCTTGCCAGCCGCCGAGGGGAAAAACGCGGCCTGGCTGGTCACTTGGCGCCGCGCGATGTGCAGGGTGCGGGTAAACGACAGCCGGTCAGGGTCCACCTCGGCCTGCAGGGCGGCTTGGTGCATGAGGGTGCGGATGGCGTAGTGGACCAGCAGGTGCGCCCAGACCTCTTGGCGGACCCCGTCGGGATCGCGGCTGCGCAGCACCACTCCTGGGCCGCGCTGATGGGTCTTCAGCTCATCCAGCGCGGTCTCCGTCTCCCACCGCTGCGGATACAGCGCCGGCAGCTCCGCCGCGGGCGCCAGGTCGGGGTCCAGGATCGTGGTGATGAGCCGGTAGCCCTCCGGCTGGCAGGGGCGGCCAGGATCGTCCAGGCGGTAGTCGATGACCCGCACCGCCACCCGCCTGCGCCTGGGATGACCGGCGCCCAGCTCGCTGCGCCAGGAGCCGTCGGCGAAGACCTCCAGCACCTCCAGCTTCGTATCCTGGCGGCAGCGCCACACCAGCTCCGCGCCGGTCGCCTGCAACGTCCGCCACAGCTCCAGGCCGCACAGGCCCTGGTCGACCAGCAGCAGCATCCCCGGCGCAAGCGAGCGAGCAAGCGACGGCGCCAGCGAGCCCTCGCCAAGATGCAGCCCGCCCATGGCCGCGTCCACCACCGCATGCGTGCCACACTCCACCAGGCCCACCAGCCGCACCTGCGGGAACGCCCCTTGGCCGCGGCCACCACCAGGCCGGCCGAACGCCGCAGTGTTGGCCGGCGTATCGGGCACGTCCAGGGTCGAGCCGTCCAGCGCCATCAGCCGCAACCCCCGATACCACGCCCCAGGCGTCGCCTGGGTCGCCAACGGCCGGGCGACCTCAACGAACAGCTCCCGCAGCGGTGCCGGCCCGAGCCTGGCTCTGGCCCGGGCGATCGAGCTTTTGTCTGGGACCTGCCAGGCGCCCCGCCAGCGCCGAGCCCACGCCAGCCCCTCGACCAGCAGCCGCATGACCTCCTCGTAGCCCACCTGGGCGAACAGGCACATCGCCAGGGTGTAGTAGACCACCACGCGGGCGGGCAGCAGCCGCTGGCGCTGCTCGGCCCGCCCGGTCCGAGCGATCACCCGATCCACCAGCTCGGGCGGGAACGTCCTGGTCAGCACCCCGATCGCGATCCGATCCGGCAGCCGTGGTGTGACCGGCGGCTTGGTCTGGCCGGCTCGTGGCATCCGAGTGCGATCACCTCCGGACACCGAACACTACCTGGTGCGCCACATGCTGGCTGATGCTGCACGCGTACGGTGGCAATGACCTCGGGCCGCTGTGGCCGGCAGCAGCACGCACCGAGCACCGTGGGCCGCCGAGGCCCGCTGCGCAACCGCACCCCAGACCGGAAGGAGCACGTCATGCATGCCTCGATCATCGACATGACGCTGCGCCTGCCCGTCGATGACGTGCTGGTCGACGAGCTCCGCGCAGACTTCCTGCCCAGGGCCTCGCGCCACCCGGGGTTCCGCGGCTTCCAATATGTCCTGGCCGAGCAGGGGCGGGCGATCGGCATCCTGTGGTACGAGCAGCCAGAGGATCTGGACGGCATTACCCAACTGGTCGGCACCTGGTTTCAGGACCACATCGCGCCACGCCTGGCGGGACCCGAGACCGCCGTACGCGGTCGCGTCGTCATCACACGACCCCGCCGTACACCGCCACGACCTAACACAACGGCATTGGGGCTAGCCCCAATGCAATCCGGTTTGCCGCTTTGACGTGGGTAGTGTCCGCTCCTTGTCGCTTTGTGGAAGGAGCCAAAGCAACCGGATGGCACCCGCCGCACCCGTCGAGCTGCCCTCGCCGCCGCCGATCACCGACCGGATCGCACTCGGCGCTGACCAGCACCTTCCCGCCAGACCTGGTCGACCAGGTCATCGAGCAGACCGGCCGGCCGAGCAGCGCCGCCGGCTGCTGCCCGCCCGCGTGGTCGTCTACTGGGTGCTGGCGTTGGCGCTGTATGGCCAGGCCGCCCACGAGGAGGTGCTGCGCTGGCTGGTCGAGGGGCTGGGCTGGGGCGGTGCCGACCAGGTCTTCGACCGCCAGGTCTGAGCCGCGGCCAGCCGTGTCCCTGTAATTGACGGGACCTGGCTCCCCCCGCCAGCCAGGTCCCGTTTGTCGGCAGCGGCGCCTGCCGATGGTCAGCCTGTACGTTCGACCTTTGTGTCCGACTTGTGATCAGCATCGAGCCTGGTGCAAGGTGATACCAGAGCCGTCCTTGCTGGCTTTGACATTTCTTGCCAACCGGACAAGATGAGCGGGTGCACGACGAAGGAGGCAGGCGCGAGAAGGCCAGGAGTACAAGGGGGCCGGGGTGCGGGTGAGCGAGGACTTCCCGACCTTCGGGCACGCCCTCAAGTACCTGCGGCGGCGCGCCCGCCTCACCCAGCGCGAGCTGGGGCTCGCGGTCGGCTACAGCGAGGCGCAGATCTGCCGCCTCGAGCAGAACCGGCGCCTGCCCGACCCGATCACGCTGGCGGCGGTGTTCGTGCCCGCGCTCGGGCTCGAGCGCGACCAGGCGCTCGCCGCCCGCTTCCTGAAGCTGGCCGCGGAGGCGCGCGGCGAGGCCCGGCCGTCCACCAGGACAGCGGCGCGCGCGCCCAGCGGGCCGCCCGGACCCACCGACGTGCCCGAGCTGGACGCCATCCCCGCGCCGCCGCGCCACGCCGTGCCCCGCACGGGCATGCTCGCCGAGCTGCGCGAGCGCCTCGCCAGCGACCGCGCCGTCGTGGTGGTCGGCCTTCCTGGGATGGGCAAGACCACGCTGGCGGCGGCGCTGGCGCGCGAGCACCGCCCCGAGCCGGTTTGCTGGCTCACGCTCAGCGCGGGCCTGAGCACGTCGATGGACGCCCTGCTCAGCCGGCTCGGCCGCGCCCTCGGCGTCGAGGAGCCGAGCCCGCCTCCACCGCTGGAGACGCGGCTCGAGCGCTTCGGCGCGGCCATCGCGGCACGCCCCCTGCTGATCTGCCTCGACGGCGCCCAGCTCATCCGCGACGACCTGGCCATGCTGCAGGCACTCGGCAGCCTGATAGAGACCACCCCCGCGCTCCTCCTGCTCACCAGCCGCGAGCAGCTCCCCCTGCCAGGGCTCTCCGTGCTCCGCCTCGGCGGTCTCGAGCCGCCAGAGGCACGCACGCTGGTGAGCCGGCTCGGCGGCCCGCTCCCGGCGGGGCTCGCCGAGCGGCTGATCGCCCGCACCGGCGGCAGCCCGATGCTGCTGCGGCTCTCGCTCGCGCAGCTCCGCACCGCGCCGCAGCCCGCCCGGCTCGTCGAGCACCTCGAGACCCAGCCGGAGGTCGCCGCCTACCTGCTCGAGACCACCCTCGGCCACCTGCGCGAGCCGGCGGCCGAGCTGCTCGCGCTGGTAGCGGTGTTCCGCCAGCCGGTCGACCTCCACGACGAGACCCTGGTCGACCTCTATCAGGCCTCCGAAGGCCCTCGCGACCTCTTGGACGATCTCGCCGAGCTGCAGCGCTACCAGCTCGTCGACCATCCCGCCCAGGCGCGGCTCCACCCGCTGGTCCGCGACCACGTGTACGCCCGGCTGGTGGGCGACGTGGCGCGGCGCCGGCGGCTGCACCGGATCGCCGCCACCTGGTACGAGCTGGTCCGCGAGGACGCGCTCGAGGCCGCCTGGCACTTCAGCCAGGCCGGCGAGGTCGCCCAGGCGATCGAGGTGCTGGCCGGGCAGACCCGGGCGCTGGTCCGGGCGGGCCAGGCCTTGGCCGCGGCCGACCTCGCCAGTGCGCTGCTGCGCCGCGCGCGGCGCGCCGGAGCCGGCTCAGATCTGGTCCGCCAGCTCCTCCAGATACAGGGCGACCTACTGGTGGACACCGTGCGGGCGGGCGAGGCCGAGACCGCCTACCGGCAGGCGCTCGCCCTCGGCGCCTCGCCGGCCCTCCACGCACAGGTGGCCTGGCGGCTGGCGGAGAGCCTGCTGCAGCGGGCTCAGGTGGCCGAGGCACTCGCCATATGCCGCGAGGCGACCGGCGCGCTCGCCCCTTCCGACACGCTGCTGCTGGCCCAGCTCGCCGCCACCGAGTGCCGGGCGCACCTGATGCTATCCACCTACGACGACGCCGTGGACCGCGGTGAGCGGGCGCTCGAGCTCGCCGGGCTGCTGCGCGCGGTGGCTCCCCAGAGCGCCGCCCAGGTGCGCGCCCGCGCCCTCGCCGTGCTCGGCATCGTCGCGCGCCTGCAACGCCGCTATGTGGCCGCCGTCGACCACCTCCGACGCGCCATCGCCGCCGCCCGGGAGGCGGACCTGCAGGGGCTCGCCAACCGCTGCCTGTTCAACATCGGCGCGCTCCGCTTCGAGCAGGGGCAGATGGAGGCGGCGCTGGAGGTCTACGCCGAGGTGCTCGCCGACATGCGGGCGGTCGGGGACAGCTACGGCGTGGCGCGGGTGCTGCACGCCCTAGCGGACGTGCGGCGGGTCCGCGGCGATATCGAGGCCACCCTTGCCCTGCTGGACCACGCCTGCGCCATCAAGCGGCGGCTCGGCGACGTTCAGGGCCTCGCCACGTCGGAGAACAGCCGAGCGGTGGCGCTGCTCTCGCTCGGCCGGGTCGCCGAGGCACAGGCGCTCTCGGAGCGGACGCTGGTCGAGTCCGCCGACATCGGCGAGCAGTGGATCCGCGGCCACCTCCTCGGGACCCTCGCCACCATCGCCATGACAGCCGGCGACACCGCTCGCGCGCGGGCCTCGCTGCACGAGGCGCTCGCCCTTCCAGGCCTGACCGACCCCCGCATCCGCGCCCTGCTCAGCGTGCACCTGGCCCTGGCCGAGATGGTGGACGGGTCGGTCGAGCGGGCGGAGACGCTGCTGCGCGACGGCGTGGGCGACGAGCACGGGCCGGAGGTGGCGCTCAACCGCCGGTTCCTGGCCGGCGCGGTCGCGCTTGCACGCGGCGACGCCGCCGCCGTGCGCGACGCCGCCCGCGCCATGGCCGACCAGGTCTCGACCTCTGGCTTCGCGCTGTACGCCCCGGTCGCCGCGCGCCTGGAGGCCGCGGCCGCCGACCCCCCGCCGCTGGCCGCCCTACCCCGCCTGCTCTGGGTCGTCGGGGAGGAGGCCCTGGGGTGATCCGGGTCCGGAGAGGAGGCCGTGGAGCCGTGGCGGACCGCCCGGCCCGGCCGCCCGCCCTACACGCTCGGCGGCCAGGCGGGCGAGCCGCACGCGAGCGGATGGGCCACGGCAGTCTTGAGGCAACCGGCGGTTATGTGCACCGGGTCAGCGAGGCGGACCGGGAGGCCGCCCGGCACATGGGCGAGCTGTTCAACAGGCAGGAGTCGGACACGAAGCAGGGGGAGTGAGGCCAATCAGGAAAACGAGTGACGGTACGACCAAGGGTTGAGAGCCTACCTGTAAAACGAGAGCGGTTTAGACTCGTCTGGTAACGATCTGATGTCATCCTATTAGGCTCTCCGAAGCCATGTCAGACTCGTTGCTCTATCAGCCTCCAGCGCCCAGCGGGCACTCGCTCCACCACCTGCATCAGCCTCTCTACCTGCACCGATACCTTCTGATTGCTCCTCACGCCTACAGTCTTCCAGCTCGACTCTGCATGCACTGGTATTTACCTTCCCAGTGACGTTCTCTGCCCTATACTTTTCAGCAGGACAGATATGCATCGGGGATGCTGCAATGCCCGCGGTGCGTACCGGGAGGCGAAGCATCGTGGCGATCGGAACCCGCGCCCCGCAGGCGCCGGTGCCGGCGGTGGTGACCGGCTCGCAGCTTGTGGTGGTTACTCGCTGGCAGGCTCGCGCCTGGGAGCAGGCGATGGGCAGCGCGGCGCAGGACCACCAGGGCCCGCCGTCCGGGTGGGACCGGCAGGCCCGCTCGGGCGCGGTCGGCTACGACCTGGTGCTGGCCACGCCCCGCACGCTCAGCGCCTTGGCGGTCGCGGTGGTGCGGGAGGACCCGGAGGTGACGCGGGCGATCGTGGGGGCGCATCACCAGGCGATGGGCGAGGTCGCCCACCAGCTCACGATCGCCGCGGGTACTGAGATGCCGGTTCTGGTTGGCCATGACCTGGACTCCGAGGGGCAGCCGTGGCTGCACACTCACGTGATCTACGGGGCGCTGGCCCGCGCCGGCCGCCAGGACCCTGGGGGGTGGCTGGTGGTGGACCGTGGCCGGCTGGAGCGGCTGGCGGCAACGCTAATGTGGGGCTATCAGCTGCTGGTCCGCCACCAGCTCGCCGACCTGCTCGGCGACCTCGGCCTGGACTGGTCGCTGCCGGCGGCCGATGGGTCGTCTGAGGTGCTGGGCCTTGGAGCGGGCGAGCTTGCCACGATCGACACGCCGGCTCGGCCGCTTGGCGAGATCAGCGCGTGCCGGGACGAGTAGGACACAGTGGCGGCGGATCTGCACAAGCTGGCGGCCGGGCGGGAGGGCTACTACACCCGCGAGATCGCGAAGAACCGTGAGGAGTACCTGTCCGGCCACGGCGAGTCCCCCGGCATCTTCCACGGCGGCAGCGCCCACGGGCTCGGCCTGGAAGGCGAGTGCTCGGCGGAGGCGTTCAAGCGGCTGTTCGCCTGGCAGGACCCTCGGACGGGTGAGCAGCTTGGCCGCGCGCCGCGCGCCGATGCGATGCCGGCGTGGGATCTGGTGTTCCGCCCGCACAAGGACGTCTCGGTGCTGTACGCCCTGGGCGACCAGCGCACTGGTTCGGCGGTGGCTGAGGCGCACCAGGCGGGCGTTCGGGCGGCGGTCGCCTACCTTGACCAGCAGGTCGGAACCAGGACGGGGCGGCATGGTGTTGAGCATGTGCAGGGCGAAGGGCTGCTGGCGGTGGGGTTCACGCACCGCACCTCGCGGGCTGGTGATCCGCTGCTGCACACCCACCTCATCATCGCCAACCGCACCCGTGGGCCGGACGGAGCGTGGCGGACGCTGGACTCCCGCGACCTGCTCAACCACCGCGCCTCGGCGGATGCGATGTACCGGGCCGCCTATCAGAGCGAGCTGTCCCGGTCGCTTGGGGTGCGGTGGGAGGCGCCGGACCGGTGGGGTAACCGTGCGATCACCGGGATGCCGGAGGAGCTGCGGCGGGGATTCTCCAAGCGCCACGAGCAGATCGTCGCCGAGCTGGAGCGCCAGGAGGCCAGTGGGAAGCATCGGACCGCCAAGCTGGTCCAGCACGTGGTGCATGCGACCCGGCCGCCCAAGTCCCATGAGACCCCCGAGACGCTGTACGACCGGTGGCAGCAGGAGGCGCGGGCGCTTGGCTACGAGCCCGAGCGGCTGGTCCGCGACGTCACCAAGGTGACGCGCGCCCGCGAGCAGCACCTGGACGCGACGGCGGGACACGACGGCGCCTCGGCAGACGCACCAGGCGGGACGGCGGGACAGCCCGAGCACTCGGGACGCTCGGGCGGGACGGTGGCGGGACTGCCCGAGCGGACCATCACCACGATGTTCGACCGGCTCGCCGGCCCCGAAGGACTCACCGAGCAGGCGTCCACCTTCGCCCGCCGCCAGGTGCTGGGCGCGGTCGGCAGCGAGCTGCCCGCCGAGGTCGCCGGCATGGTCGGCCCGGCCGACCTGGAGCGGCTGGCCGACCGGTTCCTAGCCGAGCGGGCGGTTAGCGTGATGGCCGACCACGCGGTCGGGGAGCGCCGCTACGCCACTCCGGAGCTGCTGGCGGTGGAGCGTCGCCTGCTTGAGGCCGCGGTCAGCCGCGCCGGCGAGCAGACGGGCGTGTGCTCGCACGACAGCGTCCGGGCGGCGTTCGCCGCCAATTCCACGATCGGCGCGGACCAAGCGGCGATGGTCCGTGACATTACCCAGGGTGGGCAGGGTGTGAGTGTGGTGGTTGGCAAGGCCGGCACCGGCAAGACCTACGCCCTGGGGGTCGCCCGGCACGCCTGGCAGCTCGAAGGCCTTCGCGTTGTCGGGGCGGCGCCCACCGGGATCGCCACCGTCTGCCTGGACGCCGAGGGGTTCGAGCACTCCCGCACGGTGGACGCGCTCCTGGGAGAGCTCGACCAGGAGCGGGGCGGGCGACGTCGGCCGCACCGGCGACCAGCGCAATTGACACGTAAGCGTCAATTGCCCGGCCAGGACGGCCGACAGGACGGCCGGGACGAGCGTGTCTTGGACGCCAGGACAGTGCTGGTGGTGGACGAGGCCGGGATGCTCGGCTCCCGCAAGCTCGCCCGGCTGCTCGACCATGCTCAGGACGCTGGCGCGAAGGTGGTCCTGGTGGGCGACGACCAGCAATTGGCGTCGATCGAGGCCGGTGGTGGGTTCCGGGGCCTGCGGCTGCGGCTTGGCGCCGCCACGTTGACGGAGAACCGCCGGCAGGCCCAGCCGTGGGAACGCGAGGCGGTCGAGCAACTCCGCGAGGGCAACGTTGACCAGTCGCTGGACGCCTACCGCCAGCACGGACGGCTGGTCGCCACCGAGACGCCCAGCCAGCTGAAGGAGGCGATGCTTTCGGACTGGTGGTCGGCGTTCCAGCAGGGCCGCCGGGTCGCGATCCTGGCTTACCGGCGTGATGAGGTGGACCAGTTCAACACCGCCTGCCAGCAGCTCCGCGACCAAGCCGGGCACCTTGGTGCCGACCGGCTCCAGGTCCGCGACCGCAGCTTCGCGGTCGGTGATCAGGTGGTCTGCGGCAAGAACGCACTCACCACGCTGGGGGTCGCCAACGCCAGCCGCGGCCACGTCGTCGCCCTGGATGCGGAGCAGCGGCAGATGACGCTCCAGCTCGAGGACGGCCGCCAGGTGACCTTGCCGCGCGAGTACCTGGACGAGCGGCCAGCGTGGTGGCTGCGCGGCAACCCCGACCGGCGCACCATCGACCTCGCGTATGCGACCACCGGGCACAAGGCACAAGGGATCACCCGCGACGAGGTGCTGGTCCGCGTCACCAGCGCCGAAGACCGCCAATGGCTGTATGTCGCCGGCAGCCGTGGGGTCGGCAAGACCACCTTCTACAGCGTCGTCACGCCCGAGCCGGCGGTGCGCGCCGACCCGGAGCGGGCGGCGCTGGACGTGCCCGCCGCTGACCGCACCCCCAAGGACCAGGCCGACCAGCTCGGCATGGTGGCGCGGCGCGACGGCAGCAAGCGGCTGGCGGCCGACACCACCGCCACGCTGGATCTGCGCAGCATGAGCAAGCACGACCTGCGCGTCCGACGCGACCAGCTCGCCGAGCTGCTGGCCGCCGCCCCACCCGACCAGGCCCGCCGACTCGACCAGGCGACCACCCGACGCGACCAGCACGACCAGCGACTCGCCCAGGCGACCAGTCGCCTGGAGCAGGCCCGCGACCAGCTCGCCGGCCTGGACCATGGTCCCGCCAGGTGGCTGCGACGCGCCGACCTGGCCAGGGCGCGGGAGCAGGCCAAGCAGACGGAGGAAGCCGAGAAGGTCGCCCGGCAGCAGGCCGACCGTGCCGCCGACCGGGAACGCGCCGCCCGCCAAGCCCAGCAGCAGCACCAGGCCCACCGCGAGGCCAACCCGGAGCTGCTGGCCGAGTATCAGGCGGTGGTGCGCGAGGACAAGTGGCGCGGCCGCGCGGACGCCCGCGCGGTCGAGCTGCTCCAGCCCGAATGGTCGCGCGACCTCGGGGAGCGACCAACCACCGTCAAGGGCGGGCGCGCGTGGGACCGGGCCGTCGAGCAGACGATCGAATACCGGCAACGCTGGAACGTGGAGGATGCTGAGCATCCTGTGGGGCGGGAGCCGCACGGCCGCGATATGTCCCTGGAGCAGCGGCAAGCCTGGCGGCACGCCACCCAGGCGATTGACCGCCTCCGCGACCTGGCCGACGACCGAACCCAGCGCAGCGAACGGCGCGACCATCCGAAGGCGACCGGTCGCAGCGACCAGCGAGGCGACCAAGCCTACCCGACCGGTCGCACCGACCAGCGGGCCGAGCGGGACGACCACCAGCAGGCGACCGGTCGCCACCCAAGCGACCACCGCATCGGCCGCTCGGACCGTGGGCGACCCCGCGACCTCGACCACGAGCGCGCCATGTAACTTGGCCCGCGCGACCACCGCGACCACACGCCCACGAGCGAACCACCACCGCAGCGATCGCAAGGTTGACTCGTACCAGGGTGAGGCTGCTATGTGCTGTCAAGCTGCCCGGAGGATTTCGACGCCGGGTTGGTCGTAGCGTTCGAGCAGCCGGAACAGCTGCCGGGCGATGACGCGTCGTAGGCACCGCTTGGCGTCGCGGCGGCTCTTGCCCTGGGCGGTGCGGCGGGCCATGTAGGCGCGGGTGTCCGGATCGGTGCGCAGGCGCACCAGCACGATGGTGT
>WNGJ01000013.1_pt1 | contig 124879 bp, 119 predicted proteins | sample 5400611 | NCBI WGS metagenome assembly WNGJ01 (sample SAMN13153375, study PRJNA577476) | soil metagenome | isolation source: 40 cm soil or saprolite under Garry oak tree replicate 1 | place: USA:California | collected 2016-06-15 | reverse complement strand
CCTCCGGGGTCGGCTCCCGCCCGAGATCCTGCAACAACTGCCGCTGGATACGGATCAGCTTGTTGATCGTCTCCACCATGTGCACCGGGATCCGGATCGTCCGAGCCTGGTCCGCGATCGCCCGGGTGATCGCCTGCCGAATCCACCAGGTCGCGTACGTGGAGAACTTATAGCCCTTGGTGTAGTCGAACTTCTCGACCGCACGGATGAGACCCAGGTTGCCTTCCTGGATGAGGTCGAGGAACAGCATGCCGCGGCCGACGTAGCGCTTGGCGATGGAGACGACCAGCCGCAGGTTGGCCTCGATCAGGCCTCGCCCTCCTCGATCGCCTTGGCGAGGATGACCTCCTGCTCGGCGGTCAGCAGCGGGACCTTGCCGATCTCCTTGAGGTACATCCGCACCGGATCGTTGGTCGGCGCCTTCAGCGCCAACTCCTCGTCGCGGGCCGAGCGGGCCTCGCGCGCGAACTCCTCGGCATCGAGCTCGTCCACCATTTCGACGACCTCGATGTTCTCGTCCTGCAGGTGCTGGAGGATGTTGTCCATCTGCTCGGCCGACACATCGACCGGCGCCAGCGCCTCGATCACTTCTTCATTGGTGAGGAAGCCGCGTTCCTTTCCCTTCGCGACGAGCTCGCGCACCTCGTCGATTTGGGCTTCCTTGGCCATGGCCATCTGGTCAAGTACCTCTCGTGTCGTCCGGAACGTGCAGGGGCCGTCACACCCCTCTACGTGACGCGCGGCAGAGGGGGACCGTCGCCTCCTGACCGCGGCTCCCGCAGGGCTCGCCGTCGGGCCTCGAGGGCGATGAGCGCTTCGAAGGATCGAGTGTACTCGTCGGGCCGCTCTACTGGGTTCATGCGTTGCAACGTTCCCTTGAGCTGGTCGATGACTCGGTTCAGGCGGAACTCCTCGAGCCGCCGAAAGACCTCGTCAGCGTACGCTCGGTTCTCCTCCGCCGCGAACGCCTCGATGGCCAGCCCGCGCAGGAACCGCCGCTCGACCTCGTTGGCCGCGGCCTCCAGGACCGCGTCGAGCGGCTTTCCCGCGCCGCCCGCCTTGCTGAGCGCCGCGAACGAGCCCTTGGTCGCGGGGGTCGTGAACCAGTCGTCCTCCCAGACCTCCGAGGCGTCAACGGTCCAGTCGGGGTGCTGGAGCGCGAACTTCAGCGCCTCGCACTCGACCCGGGCCTGCGGGCTGCGCGAGCGAGGCGGCGCCTTGGCGGCCGGAGACGCCTCGACCGTGACCGTCGAGCGCTGGCCGGCGACCATTGCCAGGTACTCGCGCTCGTCCAGGTGCAGCCGCTGCACCACCGAGCGGGCGTACTCGGTCCGTTGCAGGGAGTCCGGGATGCTCCGCAGGACCGGCATCAGCTCGCGGGCGGCGCGGGCCTTGCCCTCGGGGCTGCGAAGGTCGAACTGCGCCAGCTTCCAGTCCAGCCACCAGCGCACCAACGGCCGCGCGTCCTCCAGCAGTTCGCGGAACGCGTCGCCGCCGCGCTGGCCCACGAAGTCGGCGGGGTCCAGCCCCGACGGCATGGTGAGCACGTGTGCGGACAGGGACGCCTCGGGCGCGGCGACCAGCTCGCCGATTCCCCGCTCGGCGGCCTTGGAGCCGGCGGTGTCGGCGTCGAAGGCCAGGACGACCCGCTCGGTGAAGCGGCTGAGCAGCTTGAAGTGGTCGGCGCGCAGGGCGGTGCCGCAGGTGGCCACCGCCTGCGGCACGCCGGCGCGGTGGCAGGCGATCACGTCGGTGTAGCCCTCGACCACCACGGCGAAGCCCGCCTGCACGATCGGCACCTTGGCCCAATTGAGCGCGTAGAGGACTCTCCCCTTGGACCAGACGGGCGTCTCCGAGGTGTTCACGTACTTCGGCTGGTCGCCGCTCTCGGAGACCAGGCGGCCTCCGAAAGCGACCGGGCCGCCCGCGACGTCGAAGATCGGGAACAGCACGCGCGCGTGGAAGGCGTCGCGCAGGCCGCGGCTGCCGGTGCGGGCCAGCCCCGCCTCGGTCAGCTCTTCGGGCCGGAAACCGTTGCCGCGCAAGTGGGTGACCAGCGCCTCCCAGGACGATGCCGGCGCCCAGCCGAGCCGGAACCGTTCGGCGGTGGAGCGGTCGAACCCGCGGGAGCGGAGGTAGTCGCGGGCCGGCCGGGCGTCCGGCGACTCCAGCAGGGTCCGGTGGTAGAACTCGACCGCCTCGGCATGCGCCGACACCAGCCGGCTCTTGCGGCCAAGGCTCCCCCGCTCCCCCGCCGAGCGGCCCTCGTAGCGCAGCTCGACGCCCGCCCGCTGCGCCAACCGCTCGACCGCCTCGGTGAACGACAGCGTCTCCTGCTTCTGCAGGAAGTCGATGGCGTCGCCGCCCTCGGAGCAACCGAAGCAGTTCGAGGTGAGGATATTGTCTTCCAGGACGAACGCATGCCCCTGGTCGACGACGGCGCAGAAGACCTCCTCGACCCGATCGGTCTCCTCAACGGACTGGACGACCCAACCGCGCCTGGCGAAGGACTTGCTCGACGAGGAGAAGCGGAAGAGATGCTCGTCGAGCAGGAAGCATTCCTCCGTCAGATCCTCGTTGATGAAGTGGATCCGGAAGAGGGAGCTCGGCTCCCTCCCAGGAAACCCCTCTCGGACTTGCTCGGTCACACCGTAGGTGCCAATCCCCAGGCGGGTACAGATCGCCCGAACGTACTCGAGCGTCGCCCTGCTGGCGCAATTCAGCATGACCGTGCCGTCCTTGGCGACGTGACCGTCCGCCGCGAGGTAGCCCGCGAGAAACCCGTAGAGGTACGGGCCGGATTCCCTCAGCGGGGGCAACTCCTTGAAGAACGCCGGAAGATGGTGGACCAGCAGCCGATCGGGATAGTCAGTCACGAGGCTATTTGGGAACCACTTCAGGAGCTGTACGTCCTTGATCGGGTCCAGTTGCGCCATGCTGCCCCTGCCATTGCGCGAGCCGTCGCCGAAGGTGATGCCGTGGGCGATCCCAAAGGGGGACGGGGTGGTTCGTCTGACGCTCGACCTGGGGAACTTCGAGGCAAGACGGTGCCCGCGGCGTAAATCGCTCGTCACGACCTCCCGCACTTTCCGCTGGTCCTTGCCGGACCGAACGAACCAGCGGTGCTCGGGAGTTGCGAACAGCTCCTTGCGCTGGCCGTTGCGGGTGACCACCAGCCGCATGAGCGGCTGCACGCCGAAAGAGCGGAACGGGGCCTCGACCCAGGTGCCGTCGCGGGCGAGGATGCGGTGGGTGCCGCCAGCCAGCTCATTGATCGGCCGCACCCCCTCCCAGGTCAGCACCCGGGTCTCGCCGGCAAGGCAATGGAAGTGGGAACGGGTGGAGTCGACCGTGAAGGATGGGGTTTTCTCCTGGTGGAAGGGGCAGAGGCCCTTCATGCGGGTACCACCGCCGGGGCGCAGGGCGACGTACTCGCCGACCAGGGCGACGATGTCGGTTGCGGCGCGGACCTCTGCGATCGACTCGTCACGGATTCGGCCGGCCACGGCTTCCCTCATTTCGCCCGATGCTGCGCTGCCCGGCGCCACGCTGAACCCGGGCCTTCGACGTCAATGGGGAAGCGGGCCGGTCAGTGGCGCGGTGGGAATTGTACGCGGCACCCCGGACGCCCGGCGCGTCGCGTCCACAGGCCCGGTGCCCGACCGCTAGCGGTAGACCCTCGGCCTGGTGCGCCGCCCGCCACGCGGGTCGTCGGGCCCGCGCCGGTAGCGGCCAGAGGATCCGTCGTGGTGGCCCCACGGATCGGACCGGTGCTCGAAGGGGTCGCCGCGGCTGTCGTGGGGACCCCGGGCCTCTTGTGGCCCGAACACGCGGATCGCGTGCCAGCCGACCGCGAGCCCCCAGCCGAGCAGGGTCCAGATGGGCCAGAAGAGCAGCATCCGCCCTACCACGACGCTGGTGACCAGCCACAGCAGGATCATGAAGGCGTTCACGCCCGCGTAGCTGAGCAGGTGCCGGTAGAAGCGCCACCTGATCACGCTCACGGAATCGGGGCGCGGCTCCTCGGGCAGCGGTGGTGGGAGCGGCGGAAGGTCCCCGGTCAGGCCGTCGAGATCGCCGAGCGTCTTGGCCTCGTAGGCAATGCTCATACGCTCGGTGAATTCGCCGACGGTCAGCCGCCCGTCGCCGTGGTGCTGGCGTAAGGCGTCGACGATCTGCTCTCTCTCGGCGTCGGATGCCCGCAGCGAGGCCCGCCGCCGGCTCGGCTCAAGGTCCATGCCGATGCTCCCTTACTCGCCTCGCTCAACCTCAGAGTAGCAGTCCCGGACCGCTAGGAGTTTCTTACCGCCGGGACGCTGGCGCCGGCAGTCAGGAACCTGACAGGCCTTCTACCTCAAGGCCTTCGAAAACCCGAAAACCTGTGAAACCTCAGAGATCGGGAGCGAAGGCCGATTTCCAGGCGGCCAGGGCGTAGCGGTCGGTCATGCCGGCGATCGCGTCGATCGCCTGCTGCTCGACAGGGTCGCCGGCGAGGCTGGCCCCCATCGGCATGGCCTCGGGATGCTCGAGGTAGTAGCCGTACAGGTCGGTGAGCACGCGTTTGGCTCGCTGTGTCTGCTCGTTCGCCTGGGGGCGCAGGTAGACCCGGTCGAACATGAACCCGCGCAGCACGGTCATGGCCTGGGCGCAGCGCTCGCCCTGGACCACCAGGGGCTGGCCACGCGAATGGCGGATCACGTCCTCGACCAGGGCCCCGATCATGTCGGAGGGTGTCTCGCCGAGCGCGCCACGAACCTCGGCGGGCAGGTCGTCCAATCCCACCAGGACGCCGGCCCGCAGCGAGTCGGCCAGGTCGGCGGTGAGGTAGGCGATGCGGTCGGCCAGCCGCACGCAGGTTCCCTCCAGCGTGGACGGCGACTCCAGCCGCCAGGAGTGGTGGCCGATCCCGTCCAGCACCTCGGCGGTCAGGTTCCGCGGCTCCAGCAGGGTGAGCAGGCGAACCCCCTGGGCGGCATGGTCGAAGCCGCCCGGCGCCAGTGCCTGCAGGGCCGCCTCGCCGCCGTGGCCGAAGCAGGCGTGGCCGAGGTCGTGGCCGACCGCGACGGCGGTGGCCAGCGGGACGTTCAGGGACAGCGCCTGGGCGATGGTCGCGGCGATGCGGGCCGTCTGCTGAACGTGGGTGGCGCGGGTGACGTAGTGGTCGCCGATGTAGGGGCCGCCGTGGCTGCCGCCGGCGGGTCCCTCGCCCGAGAACGCGGGGATGAACGACTGGGTCTTGCCGTGCGCGCGGAGCATCGCCCTCGAGAAGGTGATCCGGTCCAGGTCGCGCATCCAGCAGGTGCGCACCGGGTCCTCTGGCTCGGGTCGGCCGCGGCCGGCCGACTGGGCGGACTTGGCGGCCCATGGCGCCAGCATGCGCAGCTCGGCCGCCTCCAGCTCGGCCCGGATCGTGCCCTGCTTGACCCAGTCCTGCGTCGCCTGCACGGTCGGCTCCTCCATCATCGCCGTAGAGTTCGGCGTGTCATTGCGATTCCTCCAGCGCCCAGTTTGCACGCGGCCTGTGACAGACCGGCCGCTCGGTACCGGGAGCGCACCATGGTCGTGCTGCTGCTGTCCAACACCGCGCAGAACGCGATCACCGGCAACGACAACTCGCTGTGGGGCGAGGTGCTGGAGCACCTGGGCAGCATCGAGGCGCGGCTGGACTCGTCGTCCGGCCGGTAGGCAGCGGCCGGCGCCCCGCTGCAGCGCCGGCCGCTGACTCGAGTGTGGTCCTACTTGCTGGACGAGCTCGCCTCGCCGATGGCGGACTGGCCGGCGGCCAGGCGCGCGGTCGGCACGCGGAACGGCGAGCACGACACGTAGTCGAGGCCGATCTCGTGGCAGAAGCGGACAGAGTCGGGGTCGCCACCGTGCTCGCCGCAGATGCCGAGGTGCAGCTCCTCCCTGGCGGCCCTGCCCTCCTCGCAGGCGATCTTCATCAGCCGGCCGACGCCCGGCCGGTCGATGGTCACGAACGGGTTGGCCGGCACCAGCTTGCGTTCCTCGTACATGCCCAGGAACTTGCCGATGTCGTCGCGCGAGAACCCGAAGGTGGTCTGGGTCAGGTCGTTGGTGCCGAAGGAGAAGAACTCCGCCACCTCGGCGATCTCGCCGGCGACCAGCGCGGCCCGCGGCAGCTCGATCATGGTGCCCCAGGCCGCCTCCAGCTCCACGCCGGTGCCCGCGGTGGTCTGGGCGGCGACCGGCTGCAGCTCCTCGAGGAGCTGGGCCAGCTCCTCGCGGGTGGCCGCCAGCGGGATCATGATCTCCACGATCGGGTTGCCACCGTCGCGCTTCACGTTGCAGGCGGCCTCGACGATCGCCCGCACCTGCATGGCGTACAGCCCCGGCTTGACGATGCCGAGCCGCAGCCCTCGCAGTCCGAGCATCGGGTTGACCTCGTGCAGGTCGTTGACCTTGGCCAGCAGCTCGGTGGCCTCGGCAAGCGGCATGCGCTCGCCACTCACCTCGACCTGGTCCTGGCCCGACTGCTCGGCCAGCGCGACCGCCACGGACAGGTCCACCTGGTCGGGCAGGAATTCGTGCAGCGGCGGGTCGAGCAGACGGACGGTGACCGGCTTGCCGTCCATCGCCTTGAAGATGCCGACGAAGTCCTCGCGCTGCAGCGGGGCGAGCACGTCGTAGGCCGCCTGCTCCTCCTCGGCGGTCGAGGCGAAGATCATCTTGCGCACCGCGGCCACGCGCTCCTCGCCCAGGAACATGTGCTCGGTGCGGCACAGGCCGATGCCCTCGGCGCCGCGCTCGACCGCGTTGGCGGCCTGCTGCGGGGTGTCGGCGTTGGCGCGGACCCGCAGCCGCCGGACCTGGTCGGCGTAGGCCATGAGGCGCTCGTAGGCCTGCCAGATCTTCTCGCGGCGGGCCTCGGGGTCGCCGGAGCGCGCCCGCTCGATCGGCGAGTCGGCCAGTTCGAGCTTGCCGGCGTAGACCTTGCCGGTGAAGCCGTCGATGGTGACCCAGTCGCCCTCCGCGACCGTGATGGACCCCACCGTGAAGCGCTTGCCGGCGCGGTCGACGCGGATCGCGTCAGCGCCGCAGACCGCCGGGATGCCCTCGCCGCGGGCGACCACGGCGGCGTGCGAGTTGGTGCCACCGGCCGAGGTGAGGATGCCCTGCGAGCGGATCATGCCGTGGTAGTCGTCCGGGGTGGTCTCGCGGCGGACCAGGATCACCGGCTCACCGCGCTGCGCCCACGCCTCGGCGTCCTCGGCGCTGAACACCGCCCTGCCCACGGCCGCGCCCGGCGAGGCGTTCAGGCCGGTGGCGATCGGCTCGCCGGCGGAGGCGATGACCTTCTTGAACAGCTGTTCGAGGCGGTTGGCATCCAGGCGGAGCAGGGCGGTGTCGACGTCGATCAGGCCCTCGTCGAGCATGTCGCTGGCCATGATCCACTCGGCGAAGGCGGTGCGCTTGCCGATGCGGGTCTGCAGGAGCCACAGCTTGCGCTGCTCGACCGTGAACTCGATGTCGCACATGTCATGGTAGTGACGCTCGAGGGCCCGCATGTGGCGCTGCAGTTCCTCCCAGGCCTGCGGCTGGACCTCGCCCATCTGCTCGAGCGCCAGGGTGTTGCGGATGCCGGCGACCACGTCCTCACCCTGGGCGTTGGGCAGGTAGTCGCCGTAGGGCTTGGGATCGCCGTTGGCGGGGTTGCGGGTGAACGCCACGCCGGTGCCGGAGTCGTCGCCCTTGTTGCCGAACACCATCGACTGCACGTTGACGGCGGTGCCCAGGTCGTCGGGGATCTTGTTCTTGCGTCGGTAGTCGACCGCCCGCTTGTTGTCCCACGAGCCGAACACCGCCTCGATGGCCTGGCGGAGCTGCTCTACAGGCTCCTGCGGGAACTCGCGGCCGGTCTGTGCGGCGACGATCTTCTTGAAGCGGTCCACCAGGGCGCGCAGGTCGGCGTCGTCGAGGTCGACGTCGTTGCGCACGCCCCTGGCCTGCTTGGCTTCGTCGATAGCCTCCTCGAACCGGTCCCCGTCCACGCCCATGACGGTCTTGCCGAACATCTGCAGCAGGCGGCGGTAGGAGTCCCAGGCGAAGCGCTGCGAGCCGGTCTGCTTGGCCAGGGTCTCGACGCTCTCGTCGTTGAGGCCGACGTTGAGGACCGTGTCCATCATCCCGGGCATCGAGAACGGCGCTCCGGACCGGACCGACACCAGCAGGGGGTCGGCGGGGTCGCCGAGCTTGCGGCCCATCTTGGCTTCGAGACGGACGAGGTGCTCGCCGATCTCGTCGAGCATGCCATCCGGGAAGGTGCGGCCGGCCGCGCGGTAGGCGTTGCAGGCCTCGCACGTCACGGTGAAGCCGTGGGGCACCGGCAGCCCCATGTTGGTCATCTCGGCGAGATTGGCGCCCTTGCCGCCGAGAAGGAACTTCATGTCTTTGTTGCCCTCTTCGAAGTCATAGACGTATTTCGTCTTTGACATGGCTCCTCCCTGACGTGACGGGTCCGTGCAAAGCCTATCGAGGCCGCCGGGTCGAGCGTACCCACGATCGGTGCTGGACAATGAGGTCATGCTCGCGTCATTGAGTCCCCGCCGCCGGCTGCTGGTGGCGGCCGCGACAGTGCTGGCGGTCGCCGCGACCGTGGCGGGTCTGCTTGTCGCCTTGTGGCCCGATCGGCAGCCTACTCCCGCGGGCGTGGTCCCGGTGGTCCTGGTCCACGGATACGACGGCACGCCGGCGTCCTTCGACGTCCTCTCCAGCCGCCTGCGCGCCGCCGGCCGCCAGGTCGTGGTGGTGCGGCTCCCCGACCGGGGCACCGGCGACATCGAGGTCTCGGCAGGCGTGGTGGCCCACGCGGTCGACGGCACCGGTGCGAGCACGGTCGACCTGGTGGGCTACTCGGCTGGCGGGATCGTGGTGCGTGCCTACCTCGGCCAGCCCGGGGTGGCCGTCCACGTCCGGCACGTGGTGCTGCTCGGCTCGCCCAACCACGGAGCCGAGCTCGCCAGCCTGGCGGCGCTGCTGGGGCCGCGGCTCTGCTCGGGCGCGTGCTCGGAGCTCGTGCCCGGCTCGGAACTGCTGGCGCGGCTCAACCAGCTGGTGCATGGCAGGGAGTTCCCGGCGGGACCGGACGTCACCAGCGTCTGGACGGCACTGGACCGGACGGTCACGCCGCCCACCTCCGCGGTGCTGGCGGGCGCGCGCAACGTGCGGGTCCAGGACGTCTGTGCCGATTCGAGGGTCGACCACGGCGGGCTGGTGCGCGACCCGCTCACGCTCGGGCTGGCGCTGCGGGCGCTCGGCGGCGGCTTGGAGCGCCAGCCGGGCCGGTCGGACTGCGCCGTCCTGCGCGGCGCCGGGGAGTGAGCGTGGGCGGGGACGCCCGGGTCGACGCCCGGGTCGACGAGCGGGTCAACACCCAAGTCGACGCCCGGGTCCCCCTGGGGCGGCCGCGTGTTCATCGCCGGGGAGGCCGGCCCAGACCAATAGTCCCGGCGACCGGCGTCTCCCACAGGTGTTGATCAGGGCTGCAGGTGGCGCTGGAGGAAGGCGACCGAGCGGGTCCAGGCCGTGGCGGCGGCATCGGGCGCGAACTTGGCCACGATGTCGGCGTTGGCGAAGGAGTGGACGGTGCCGGGATAGGTGAACTCCTCGGCCTCGCCGTGTTCGCGGAGCACTTCCAGGAAGCGCTCCGGTGTCGCCTCCTGGTCCCATTCGTCGTCCTCGGCGAGCTGCAGCAGCACCGGGCAGGCAACAGATCGCGCCGACGCCGGGTCCAGCGTGGCGTAGTACGCGACCACCGCGTCGAGCGTGCCGGCGGTCGTCTCCGTCAGCGCCAGTGAGCCGCCCATCGAGAAGCCGACCGCGCCGACGTGGCCGCCGCCGGCGGCGGCGAGCCAGCCGACCGCCTCGTCGAGCCGCTTGCGCGCCGCCGGGGCCTCCAGCTCGTCCATGAGCCGCTCGGCCTCGCCGTCGTCGCCGGCCGTCCGACCGTCGTAGAGGTCGGGCGCCAGCGCCACGAAGCCCGCGGCCGCCAGCGCGTCGCAGCGTTCCCGCACCGACGACAGCAGGCCGTACCAGTCGTGCACCACCAGCACGCCGGGCCCGCCGCCGGCGGCCTGTGGCTCGGCAAGGTAGCTGCCCGGGTCAGGAGCGCTCTGATCAGTTGTCACCGGTACCTCCATCTCGGCTGCGCGTGGAGGGGCGATCCTACGACGCCCCAGGGACAGTCCAGGGCGGCCAGGGACTGTCACAGGTAGGAGGTACAACAGTGCTGAGAAAAGAGAGATGAAGAAGCGATGGGAGGCCAACGATGGAGCCTCGGTACAGCATGCTCTACGGCGCATTCGAGCAGCTCGCCAGCGACCGCCGGCACGACCTGCAGGCGAGCGCGCGAGCGCGGCGAACAGCGATCCGACCCGAGCGGCGGAGCCTGCCCGTGCGCCAGTGGCTCGCGGCGGCGATCGGGTTGCGCCCCGCCACCCCGCGGGCGGCGGCGGCACCCTGCGCGCCACGCTCCGCCTGACCTGCCCAGGGACCCAAGGGCCCGAGCGCCCAGCGCCTCGGCGTGCGGCGGGTTGACCGGCAGTCTGGGCGGGTTGACCGGCGCGGCCTGGGCGATCCGCACGGGGCGCCCCCGGCCTTTGGGGGTGCGGGTTGACCCTGGCGACGACCGACCCGAACATCGGCGTGGTTCTGGTCGGGCGGCGCGCGGATCGGGGGAACATGAGCGGGATCGGGGTGCTCGGGATCGACAACGTCCTGTTCGACGTGGGCGATCTCGAGGCAGCGCGACGGTTCTACGGCGAGCTGCTCGGCCTCGAGGAGAAGTTCGCCTTCCCCCGGATCGGGCTGGTGTGCTTCCGCCTCGGCGACGAGGAGCCCGGGCTGCTGGTGCGGGCCAGTGGCGCGGAGCCGGGGGCGCCGCGGCCGTCGCCACGCCTGTGGCTCGAGGTGCCGAACGCGCGCGCCGCGGCGGCCATGCTCGGGGACGCGGGCGTCGGCCTGCTCGATGAGCCCAGGGAGCTGCGCACGGGCTGGGTCGTCGAGCTGGCCGATCCGTGGGGCAACGTGATCGGGCTCGCCGACTACCTCAACGACCCCGCTCGCGCCCGCCCGGCGCCCAACGGACAGTGACCGCGGCGGGGCGGATGACCGCGGCGCGGCGGATGACCGCGCGGTGACCGCCGTGCGGGTGTGGCAGGAGGTCGGCGAGCGGGTGTTCCGGCGTCGGTACGCGGCGCTCGACCTCAACGTCGGAGCGGTCCTCGGCGACGACGAGGTGCTGGTGATCGACACCAGGAGCTGGCGCGCCGAAGCCGAGGAGCTGCTCGGGGAGCTGCGGGCGCTCACCTCGCTCCCCTGCCGGCAGGTGCTCAACACCCACGCGCATTTCGACCACTGCTTCGGCAACGCCGCCTTCCGGCCGGCGGCCATCTGGGGGCACGAGCGCTGCGCCGAGGACCTGCGCCTCCACGGCGACGAGCAACGGCGCCACGTGATGGGGTGGTTCCCGGAGGCGGCCGCCGACCTGGCAAGCCTGGAGCTGGTGCCGCCCGACCGGCTGGTCGCCGAGCGTGCCACCGTCGACGTCGGCGGCCGGCGGGTCGAGCTGCTGCACCTCGGGCGCGGGCACACCGACAACGACCTGGTGGCGATCGTGCCGGACGCCGGGGTCACCTTTGCCGGCGACCTGGTCGAGGAGGGCGCGCCGCCGTCGTTCGGCGACGCCTGGCCGCTGGATTGGCCGAGGACCCTGGACCGCCTGCTCGACGCCGGGACGCCCGTGGTCGTGCCGGGTCACGGCGACGTCGCCGGTCCCGACCTGGTCCGGACGCAGGCAGGCGAGCAGCGCGCCGTGGCCGACCTCTGCCGCCGGGTGCTGGCGGGCGAGCTGGGGGCCGAAGAGGCATCGCGGCTCGCTCCGTATCCCGCCGAAACGGTACGAATGGCCCTGGAGCGCGTTCGGGCGACGAGTGGCCCCATTGACTCGACCGGACCGCGGCAATAGCGTTCACCCAGCAGAGCAACCTTGGCAGCGCTCGACGCTGATCGAGTCTCGAGGAGGGGGGACGTCATGCGGGTGCTCGTCCAGTTCCGGTCGTCGCCGCAGGTCCATGCCGCGTTGCTCGCCGGCGAGGCGATGCCGGCCTTCGCGGCCGAGTCCGTGGCCGCCGGCGAGGGTGCGGCCGGCGTGGTCGGTGCCGGCGGGCCCATCACCGGCCTCAGCGTGGACGCCACGTACACGCCGGTCCAGATCCCGACACCCAGGCCCCCCAGGGCAGGGGCGAGCGCCTTCCGCTGGAGCCAGCCGGTCAGTTTCTCGTTGGCGCCCGAGGACGCGACCTACGTGGTGCGGGGATCCATCCCCGACGACCCGGACCGGCAGCGCGACGCGCTCCTGCAGGCGCAGCGCCACCCCGAGGTGGTCGGGGTCTTCTCCGACCCGACCGTGGAGACGTGCCTGGTCTGCCCGGGCAGCCCCGCCGTCGGCAACGACCAGGACGTGGCCAGGCTGCTCGGGGTCAAGGCGCTGGCGGACGAGGGCCTCGACGGCCGCGGCGTGCCGCTGGCCATCGTCGACACCGGCATCAACATCGCCTATCTCGAGAGCAAGGGCAGGGATCCGCGCTACAGCATCCGCAGGAGCTGGACGCCGCAGGGCCTGCAGACCAAGCCGGGCCGCCACCCGGTCGACCACGGCACCATGTGCGCATTCGACGCAGGCATCGCCGCCCCAGAGGCGACCCTGCTCGACTACGCCGTGCTGCTGTCGCGGACCACCGGCGACACCGCCATGTCCGGGCTGCTGAGCGACGCGGTGCTCGCCTACTCCAAGCTGCTCGGGATCCTCCAGGCGCAGCCGGCCGGCCGGAGGCGGCTGGTGGTCTCCAACAGCTGGGGCATGTTCGACCCGGCGTGGGACTTCCCGGTCGGCCACCAGGGCAACTACTCCGACAACCCCGCGCACCCGTTCAACGTGATCGTGGCGAGCCTGGCCGACGCGGGCGCCGACATCCTGTTCGCCGCGGGCAACTGCGGGCGGGACTGCCCGGACGGCCGCTGCGGCTTCGGCGACGCCCAGCCGATCTGCGGCGCCAACTCGCACCCCAGCGTGCTGTCGATCGCCGGCATCGACACCAAGAAGCGGCGCGTGGGCTACTCGTCGCAGGGACCTGGCCGGCTGGCCGCCGCCAAGCCGGACGTGTCCACCTACACCCACTTCACCGGCTCAGGCGTGTTCCCGCAGGACAGCGGCACCTCGGCCGCCTGTCCGGTGGCCGCCGGGGTGGTCGCGGCGATCCGCACCCACCACTCGGCGAGCCAGCTCTCACCCGCCGAGCTGCGCACGCTGATCGCCAAGACCGCGACCGACCTGGGTGGCACCGGCTTCGACGACGACTTCGGCTGGGGCGCGCTCGACGGCACCGCGCTGGTCGCCCCGCTGGCCAACGTCAAGCGCCGCCGCCTGCGCCACCACGGCTGAGCCGGAAGGCGGCCAATGGCCAACGTGATGATCACGCTGCAGCTCGAGCCAGAGCAGGCGTCGCTGGAGGAGGTGCGACGCCTGCTCGGCCTTGCCGAAGACGAGGTCGACCAGCGCTTCGGGGTGGTCAACATCAACCCCAGCGAGCACCTCTACACCATCCTGGTGGACCAGGAGGCCGCCGAGCGGGTGAAGGACGCCGGCCCGGTGCGCGGCGTCTTCTCCAACCCGAGGATCGAGCCGACCTGACGCGGCGGACCGGGCCGCGCCCGGGCGCTGCTCAGCTCTTGATGTCCTTGGTGGCGAAGTTCGCCCAGGCGGCGCCGAGGAACACCAGGATGTAGACGCCCTGGATGGCGAAGCCACGGACCACGCCATGCCAGAGGATCGGGAAGCGGAACAGGTCGACGAACGACAACCAGTAATGGGTCGGCAGGTAGGGCTTGACCGAGGCGGCGGCGTCGAGCAGGTCCAGCACCTGTGAGGTCACCAGCGCGGCGAGCGCGGCGAGCGCGGCCGCCAGCGGGGAGTCGGTCAGGGTCGAAGCGAACAGGGCGATCGCGGCGACGCCCAGCATCGACCAGGCCACGTAGAGGACGGTCACGACCGTCCGCAGGGTGGCGTCCTGGGTGGCGATGGTCTGGCCGGAGACCGACGGCAGTGGCTTGACGCCGAACATGGTCGCGCCGACCACGAACGCGACCGCCGCCACCACCAGCACGGCCAGGAACACGAACACGATCGTGACGGCCAGCTTGGCGACCAGCAGCCGCGTGCGGCCGACCGGGCGGATCAGCAGGTAGCGCAGGGTGCCGTGGTTGGCCTCGCCGGCGACGGCGTCCCCGGCCATGACCGACACCGCCACCGGCAGGAACACCGGCAGCACCAGGGCCAGGGCGGCCGCTGGGAACAGCGCGCCGTTGCTGAGCACCGCGCCGAGGAAGGCCGAGCCCTCGCCCGGCCTCGGGCCGATCCCGGTGACCTTCAGGAACACGGCGACCAGCGTCGGCAGCCCCGCCAGCAGCCCGATGCTCACCCAGGTCCGCGGCCTGCGCACCAGCTTGCGCAGCTCAACCAGGAACATCCGGCGCCTCCTCGGCGGGCTCGGCAGGGTGCTCGGGCGCCCCGGCCGCCGGCTCGCCCGGAGCGCTCGGCCCGCTCGTGCCGTGGCCACCGGTGTCGCCGGGCCGCGAGCCGGTACCGCCGGCCTCCCTCCGCCGCGAGCCGGTACCACCGGTTTCCCTGGGGCGCGAGCCGGTCAGCTCCAGGAACACATCCTCCAGCGAGGGGCGCTCGACCACCAGCTCGCGGACGGGCACGCCGCCGGCGACCAGGTGGCGGTTGAGCGCCTCCGGGCTGGTGCCGTCGAGCTGGACGAGCAGGCTGTCGGGCCGCCAATCTCCCAGCTCCACGCCTGGTAGCCGGCTGGCCAGCTCGGAGGCGCGGCCGGGGTCGGGCGTGGTGACCCGCACGCGCCCGGTCGGCGCCAGCAGCGCGTCGACACGGTCCTGCACGACCAGTCGGCCCAGGTGGACGATGGCGGCTCGGTTGCAGATCAGCTCGACCTCGGCGAGCAGGTGGCTGGACAGGAACACGGTCGTCCCGCCGGCCACGAGCTCGGCGAGCAGGTCGCGGATCTCGCGCATGCCCTGGGGGTCCAGGCCGTTGGTCGGCTCGTCGAGCACCAGCAGCCGCGGCGACCGCAGCAGCGCGGCGGCCAGGCCGAGCCGCTGGCGCATGCCCGTGGAGTAGGCCTTGACCGGCCGGCGGCCCACCGAGCCCAGGCCCACGCGCTCCAGCGCCTCGCCGACACGCCGGCGGCGGTCGGAGCGGCGGCCGCCAGGGCCCGCGGCGTCCAGCAGCGACAGGTTCGCGCGGCCGGGAAGGTGCGGGTAGAAGGCCGGGCCCTCGACCAGCGAACCGACCTCGGCCAGCACCGCGCGGCCGGCGCGCGGCATCGCCTGGCCGAGCAGCTCCACCCTGCCGGCGGTCGGGAAGACCAGCCCGAGCAGCATCCGGACGGTCGTGGTCTTGCCGGAGCCGTTGGGGCCGAGGAAGCCGAACAGGTCGCCCTCGTGGACCTCGAGGTCCAGGTCGCGCACGGCCTCGATCCGGCCGTACCGCTTGGTCAGCCCCTCGGTCCGGATGATGGGCGAGGCATCCGCCGCGGGACTCATCGCACGCCCACTCCCTGGCGGGCGAGCTGGGTGGCGATGGCTTCCAGGGCCCGGAAGCCGACCGTCCCCGAGAGCGCGAACACGGCGCCGTCGCGCTCGAACACCATCGCGTTCAGCAGCGGCGTGCCGATCTCGCTGGCGTTCCCCCAAGGTCCCTGCTTGCTCGGCACCGCCTCCAGGAATTCCCGCGTGCGCCGCGAGATCCGCGCGGGGAAGGCCAGCGCCGCGACCAGGTCGTAGCCGCGCCCGTAGGTCGAGGCCGCGCTCGCCACCTCGGTACGCCGGGGGGAGCCGGCCAGCGAGTCGGGCAGCACGAACGGCGAGAAGCGCTCCACCGCGCGGGCCAGGTCGGGCGCCTCGTCGAAGTTCACGCGGGCGTCGGGCGGGACCTGGAACCGGACCGTGGAGGGCTCCGGCGCCCGCTGCTGGAGGTCCAGGAAGCTGGTGACGATGATCGGCCCGCGGCCGCCGCTGGCGGTCAGCTCGACCCGCACCGGCAGGCCGGTGAACGGGTCAGCCCACAGGTCGACCCTGCCCACCGTGGTGGTCGGCGAGCGCGGCGTGATCCGCAGGCCGAGCGCGTCCACGCCGGCGACGCGCCGCGGCGGCAGCGGTCGCGTCTCGTCGGGGGTGGCCGCCGCGGCCAGCCGGCGTCCCAGCTCCGGTGGCAGCAGGTCGGCGGCGCGGGCGAAGCGCACCACCGGCTCGCCGGCGGTCCGCTCGACCCGGTTGGAGCCCGAGTCCCACTCCAGCGTCCCGGACTCGTCGTGGTACAGGTCGCTCTCGCCGATGGCGGTCAGCTCGTCCACCCGCCACACGGTCGGGCTGGCCACCCACGCCCGGATGCGGGTGATCGCGCCCAGCAGGGCGGTCTGGCGGCCGACCACCGGCAGGTCCGGCAGGCCGAGGCTCGCCCTGGACTCGGCGTAGCCCTGGTACGGCGTGGCCGTCGAGCCGCTGACCTTGGCAAGCAGGTCGGCGGCGCTGCGCGGGGGCGCAGCGACCGGCAGGGCCGCCACCACGGCGGGCAGGGCCGCCAGCAGGGCGACCGCCCCGAGCAGCACCAGCCATCGCCAGGGCCGCGCCCATCGCGGCGGAGTCTCCATCCCTCAACGGTAGGACGCCCGCGACGATTGCGCTGAGCCGCCCATCTCCCGCGGCCGGGCCATCACGCGGTCACCACGCCGGACGCTCCGGCGAGCCCGGCCTGGGAGGCCGAAGTCGCGTGGTCCACGGCCCTCCAGGCAAGCCGGGTAGTTATCCACAGACACTCGCGGCGCGCCCAACCGGTTCCCGCAAAGGCTTTACCCTATCCACTTGCCAACCGCTCGAGACGAGGGAAGAGGGAACAGGTCCATGGCGGAGCTTTCGGGTCAGCAGGTCCTGGTGACGGGAGGCGCCGGCTTCGTGGGTCGATCGGTGGTGCGGGCGCTGCGGCGGGAGCGGGCTCGGGTCACTGTCGTCGACCTCCAGCCGTTCCCCGACGGCGACGTGACCAGCGTGGTCGGCGAGCTCACCGACCCGGCCACACGCGACGCCGCCGTCGGCGAGGGACTGGACGGCATCGTCCACCTGGCCGCGGTCACCTCGGTGCTGCGCTCCATGGAGGACCCCGCCGGCGTCTACGAGGCCAACGTGGCCGCCACCGCCGGCCTGCTCGAGCTGGCCCGGGCGCGCGGCGTCGGCCGCTTCCTCCTGGCCTCGACCAACGCGGTGGTCGGCGACGTCGGCGACGCCACCATCCACGAGGACATCCCCCTGCGCCCGCTCACCCCCTACGGCGCCACCAAAGCGGCCTGCGAGATGTTGCTGTCCGGCTACGCCGGCGCGTACGGGATGTCGACCTGCGCGCTGCGGCTCACCAACGTCTACGGGCAGGGCATGACGCACAAGGACAGCTTCGTGGCCCGGCTGATGCGTGCGGCGCGCACGGGCGGCGCCGTCGAGATCTACGGGGACGGCACCCAGCGGCGGGATTTCGTCCACGTCGACGACGTCGTCCAGGGGCTGCTACTGGCCTGGCGGCGGCGCTGCACCGGCAGCCTGATCATCGGCTCTGGCCGCTCCGTCACCGTGCTGGACCTGCTCGACCAGGCGCGGCGCGTGACCGGGCGGCGGCTGCCAGCCGTCCACGTCGCGCCGAAGCCCGGCGAGATGCCCGCCGTCGTCGTCGACATCGGTAGGGCGCGCTCGCTCGGCTACCAGCCGGCCGTCGCGCTCGAGCGGGGCCTGCTGAGCGCCTGGGCCGACTTCGCCGGCGCGGAGCTGCCCCGGACGCCGGTCGCCCAGGCGCCGCGGCCATGAGCGCCGCGGCACCGCGGTGGGCCGACCCGCGGCGGCACTTCGCGGCCATGACCGCAGCGGCGCGCCGGTGGGCCGTCCCGCGGTGGGACCTCGCTTCGATGACTGCGGCGGCGCGGCGGCACTGGCTCATCCTGGCGATCCTGGCGCCGGCGATCGCGCTGCGGGTGCTGGCGCAGTTGGCCTACAAGCCGCTGCTGCTCTACATCGACTCCTACGTCTACCTCGGCAACCTCCACCGGCTCGACCCGACGGGCGACTACCCGATCGGCTACGACCTCTTCCTGCGGCCGGTGCTGTGGCTGGGGAACCTGGCGGTGCTGGCGGCGATCCAGCACCTGCTCGGCCTCGGCATGGGCGTGGCCATCTACCTGCTGCTGCTGCGCCGCGGGGTGCGCCGCTGGCTGGCGGCGCTGGCGGCCGCGCCGGTGCTGCTGGACGCCTACCAGGTCCAGCTCGAGCACAACCTGATGGCCGACACGCTGTTCATGGCAATGCTGGTGGCGGTGGTGGCGGTGCTCACCTGGAACCGCCGGCCGGGCTTCGTGGCGGCGGCCTCGGCCGGCGTGCTGCTGGGGGCGGCGGTGGTCGTCCGGCTGGTCGGCGAGCCGCTGGTTCTGGCGGCGATCCTGTTCGTCGCCGTGGCCGGCTCCGGCCGCTGGCGGCGCCTGGGCCTGGCGGTCACCGTGGCCGCCTGTTTCGCCATCCCGATCGGCGCCTACGCGGGCTTCTACCACTCGCGGACCGGCACCCTGGGCATCTCGGCCACCGGCGGCGCGGCGGCGTACGGCCGGGTGGTGTCGTTCGTGGACTGCTCCAAGGTCCAGCTCCCCGCCTACGAGCGGGTGCTGTGCCCGACCCAGCCCCTGGGGCACCGTGCCGACGCCGACTACCTGGTGCACGCGCCCAACGCGCCCCGGTTCAAGCTGCAGCCGCCGCCGGGGATGAGCAGAGCCCAGGTCGAGCGCGACTTCGCGCGCCGCGTCGCCACACAGCAGCCGCTGGAGCTGCTGGGAGCTTTCGGCCGCGACTTCGCCAAGGGCTTCGCCCCGGCCCGAATCACCTTTGCCGGCGATGTCTCGGTCGACCGCTGGTGGTTCCCGCTCGACTACCCGGTCTGGCCGCCCGGCTATCCCCTGAGCGCGGCGGTACAGGCGGCCGACCGCTATGGCGGTGGCGGACCGGCGGTGCTGCGGCCAATCGCCGAGCTGCTGCGCGACTACCAGCGGGGCGGCTACACACCGGGGCCCGTGATGGCGCTGGCGCTGCTGGCCGGCCTGCTGGGCGCGCTCGGCGCCGGGCGGACCAGGGATTCGAGCCAGCGCGCCGCCTGCCTGCTCTACACGACCATGGGCGCCGGCGTGCTGCTCAGCGCCGCCACCTTCGAGTTCTCCTGGCGGTACCAGCTCCCCGGTCTGGTGCTGCTGCCGCTGGGGGGCGCGCTGGGCGCCACCATCCTGTTCCCCGGGCGGCGGAGGCCGCCGGTGCCGTCGTTCCCGACCGACGTCGACCGCCAGGCGCTGCGCGACTTCGACGAGCGCTACGGGAAGGTCCAGCTCGCGCCGGTGGCGATCGTGATCGCCGCCTACGACGAGGCCGACGCCATCGGGCCGGTGCTCGACGCGATCCCCGGGCGCAGCTGCGGCCTGGACGTGGACACCCTGGTGGTGGTCGACGGCGCCACCGACGCCACCGCCGAGGTGGCGCGCCGTCACGGCGCCTACACCTGCGAGGTGGCCGTCAACCGCGGCCAGGGCGCCGCGCTACGGCTCGGCTACCACCTGGCCCGGGAGGGCGGGGCCCGCTACGTCGTGACCACCGACGCGGACGGCCAGTACGATCTCGACGAGCTGCCGCGGCTGCTGCTGCCGCTGATCGCCGATACCGCCGACTTCGTCAGCGGCTCGCGCGCTCTCGGCAACAACCATGGGGCCGTCGCCGTGCGCCGGCTGGGGTCGCACGTCTTCGCCTGGCTGGTGTCGGCGCTGACGGGCCAGCGCGTCAGCGACACCTCATTCGGGTTCCGCGCGATGCGGGCGCACGTGACCGGCGCGGTCAACCTGTCGCAGCGCCAGTACCAGTCGGCGGAGCTGCTGATCGGCGTGCTCGCCCGCGGCTTCCGGGTCCTGGAGCAGCCGATGACCATGCGCGCCCGCACCGCCGGCAGGAGCAAGAAGGGCAACAGCCTCGTCTACGGCTGGAGCTACGCCCGGGTGGTGCTGGGGACCTGGTTGCGGGAGCGGCCCGGCCGGGACGGCCCCCCTCACCCCCGCTCCCCCGGCCGCGCGCGGGAGCCAGCCGTCGGCGACCGCAGCGGCTGATCGCTGAACACCACCCGCTCGAAGAGCACGAACTTGAGGAGGAACACCCCGCCGTACGGCAGCAGATAGGCAATCGCCACCAGCGCGACCTGCAGCGACCGCGAGGCCTCCAGCCCTCGGACCCAACCGTCGGCGACGCCGCCGAGCGCGGTCGCCGCGACCGCCGTCGAGATCACCACGGCGACGTACGGCAGGACCTCGCGGCTGAGCCGCGGCCGGCCGCGCCGCCGCCACGTCCAGCGCCGGTTCAAGCCCCAGTTGGGGATCGCGCCGGCCAGGAACGCCACCACGCCCGCCACCCGTGGGCCGGCGCCGAGGGCGCCGTAGACCAGGATGAACGCGATCTCGCTGACCGCCGCGGCAACCGCCGAGGCCGCCGTGAACTTGGCGAGGCGGAGCGCCAGCGGGCGGCGCCACGCCGGGAGATCTCCACCTTCCTCGGAGCGGTCGAGCACGCAATCCTCCCAATCTTGTCGACCCGGCGAAACAGCCGGTCGCGCCCATCGGCGCTCGTCTTATTACTGGCCTCTTATCGGTTCCTCACGAGAATATGCGGGTATGGCACAGCGCGCGCCGCGCCGGATCCTCCACCGGCAACGCATGCCAAGGCGCCGCGCAGGACGCCCGTCAGGAACCGGCAGGTCGGAACCGACAAGGAGTGACGCATGCGAATTCTCGTGCTCGGCGGCGACGGATACCTCGGCTGGCCGACGGCTCTGCATCTGTCGGACCGAGGACACGACGTCGCCGTGGCCGACAGCTTCGTCAGGCGCCAGTACGACCACGAGCTCGGCGTGTGCAGCCTGGTCCCGATCGAGCCGCTGCACGTGCGGACGCGCGCATGGAACGAGGTCTCGGGGCACTCGATCAGCGCCTTCCCCGGCGACCTGAACGACGCGGAGTTCACCTACCGGATCGTGCGCGAATTCCACCCCGACACGATCGTCCACTTCGCCGAGCAGCGCTCCGCCCCCTACTCCGAGATCGACCGCAAGCACGCCGTCTACACGCAGGTCAACAACGTCGTCGGCACGCTCAACCTGCTGTACGCCATCGCCGAGGTCGACCGGGACATCCACCTGGTCAAGCTCGGCACCATGGGCGAGTACGGCACCCCCGACATCGACATCGAGGAAGGCTGGCTCGAGGTCACCCACAAGGGCCGTACCGACCGCATGCTGTACCCCAAACGGCCCGGGTCCTTCTACCACCTGTCGAAGGTGCACGACAGCCACAACATCGAGTTCGCGTGTCGCACGTGGGGGCTGCGCGCCACCGACCTGAACCAGGGCATCGTCTACGGGCAGCAGACGCCGCAGACGGCGCAGGACCCGCGGCTGGCGACGCGCTTCGACTACGACGCCATCTTCGGCACGGTCCTCAACCGGTTCGTCGTCCAGGCGGTGCTCGGCCAGCCCCTGACCGTCTACGGGGAGGGCGGCCAGACCCGCGGCGTCATCGACATCCGCGACACCGTGGAATGTATCCGCCTGGCCTCCGAGCAACCCGCCGACCCCGGCGAGTTCCGCGTCTTCAACCAGATGACCGAGAGCATGTCGGTCGCGGAGATCGCCAAGGTGATCTCCAGCGCCTATCCCCAGCCCGTCGAGATCGACTACCTGGAGAACCCGCGGGTGGAGGCCGGCAACCACCACTACAAGGTGGTCTACACCGGGCTCATGGACCTGGGCCTGGAGCCGCACCGACTGTCAGACACGCTGATCACTTCGCTGTTCGCCATCGCCGAGCGCCACAAGCACCGCGCCGACCTGGCAGCCCTGCGGCCCACCGTCGACTGGCGCCGCACCGCCAGCGCCCCCCGCGCCGGCACCCCGCCCAGCCAGGAGTGAGGCTGCGCAGTCCCCCGCGACCCCCGATCCGGCGACCGGCGCCCCTTGAGCCGCCGGTCGCCGTCCTGGTGGCGAGCAAAATCAGGCTTCGGACGCGTATTGTCGACAATCCGAATGTGGGAGCAACGCCGCCAAGGAGGTGTCCGTGTCCTACAGCGTCCCGGTCGAGCCAGGCACGAAGGTCAACCTCGCGAAGATCGACCCGGCGGTCGACGGGGGCCTCAGCAAGGCCGAGGGCGTCGAGCGCACCGCCAGGCTGATCGGCAAGCTCGACGACCTCCAGCAGGAGCTGTACGCCGCCAGCGTCCACAGCGTCCTGGTGGTCCTCCAGGGCATGGACACCAGCGGCAAGGACGGCACCATCCGCAAGGTCTTCTCCGGCGTCAACCCACAGGGCTGCCAGGTCACCTCATTCAAAGCGCCCAACGAGGACGAGCTGGACCACGATTTCCTCTGGCGCATCCACCGCCACACCCCGGCAAAGGGCATGCTCGGGGTCTTCAACCGCTCCCATTACGAGGACGTGCTGATCGTGCGGGTCCACGACCTCGTCCCCCGCAAGGTCTGGAAGCAGCGCTACCAGCACATCAACGACTTCGAGCGCCTGCTGGTCGACAACGGCACGATCGTCTGCAAGTTCTTCCTCCACATCTCCAAGCACGAGCAGGAACAGCGGCTGATCGCGCGTCAGCGGGACGTGGAGAAGGCCTACAAGCTCTCCCCCACCGACTGGAAGGAACGCGACCGCTGGGACGACTACATGGCCGCCTACGAGGAGGCGCTGCGGCGCTGCAGCACCCCCGAGGCACCCTGGACGATCGTGCCGGCCGACCGCAAGTGGTACCGCAACCTGGCGATCGCGGAGGCGCTGGTGGAGCGGCTGGAGCGTCGTCGCGGGGTCTGGCGGGCGCGCCTGCGCAAACTGAGCCAGGAGCGGTTGGCGGAGCTGGCGGAGTTCCACGCGGCCGAGGAGCTGGCCTCGCCCAACGGCCAGAAGGACACCGCCGCCGCGCGGGCGTGAGCCGCAGCGCGGCCGGGGCCCGTCAGGACCCGGGAGCCATGGAGCGGCCGTGAGCCGCCGGCGCGGGCGTGAGCCACGGCCCGGCCTGGGCCCGTCCGGCGCGGCCTAAGCCGGCCCGGCGCGGGTGGAACGGCCCGGCTCGGTCGGCCATTGGCGGGGAGATGTGTCACGATGGGATGGAGCCCGTACTCGGCCAGGGGGAGGCGACCAGGGCGATGAGCACGTTCGACAGCGTGGCGTGGTTCCCGCTGTGCGCGGGGCTGACGGGCCTCGGGCTCGTGTTGAGCTGGGTGGCCCTGCGCCGGCGCGGCGCGGGTGCCGGGCTGCGCGGTGCGGCCTGGTCGCTGCTGCCGCTGGCGGCGTACCTGACGGGCGCCGTCGAGATGCTGTGGCGGATCGGGACGGCGATCGCCGACTGGGTCGGCGGGTTCGTGTTCTCGCCGCGGGTCTGGTTCGGGGTGATCGTGTTCGTGCTGGCGGTTCTGCTGTTCCTGGTCTCCGGAGCGTTGCGCCGGCGGGCTTCGGGCCGCTCGGGGACACAGGTGGAGGCCTCCGGCCGCCGTTCGGTGGCTTCCGGAGCGGCGGGGCGGCAGCCCGCGGGTGAGCGGGGCACGCTGGAGCGGGCGCCGGCCGGCCGCGCGGCGGCGCCGACGAAAGGCAAGGCCGACGCGGACGACGAGTTCGCGGAGGTCGAGGAGATCCTGCGCCGTCGCGGGATCAGCTGACCGCCCACCCATCGGACATGCTTGCGCCCCCGTTGGTCGCCGGTGGTCAGCCCCCGGCAAGCCGGCGCAGGGCGGCCTGCAGCGCGGCGGCCACCGGGCCGGGCGCGCCGGTACCGACCGCTCGGCCGTCCACGGTCGCCACGGGCATGATCTCGCGGGTGGAGCTGGAGGTGAACGCCTCCTCGGCCTCGGCCAGGTCCTCGGCGGTGAAGACGCCCTCGACGACGCGGTAGCCGCTGCCGGCGGCCAGCTCCAGCACCGTCAGCCGGGTGATCCCCGCGAGGATGCCAAGTTCCGTCGAGGGCGTGTAGAGGGTGCCGCCGAGCCGCCACCAGAAGTTGGCGGTGGGGCCCTCCAGCAGCTCGCCGCCGAGTCCGGTGAACACGGCGTCGTCGGCGCCCATGCGCCTGGCCTGCCGCTGGGCCGCCATGTTGACCGCGTAGCTGGTGCTCTTCACACCGGGCAGCAGCCACGGCGATGCGGCCCGCACCACCGGGTCGACCGCCAGCGTCAGCAGCACCACGCGCAGGCCGCGGCGGCGCTCCAGCTCGTAGGACGGCGGCAGCTCGCTGACGATCGCGAACGCGGTGGACTCGAAGTCGCCCTCGATCCCTCGGGTGCAGACCAGCCGCAGGACCCCCTCGCCGACCGCCGCCGAGGCGACCGCCCGGGCGGCCAGCTCCTCCAGGCCGGGCGGGAGGGCGAGGTCGAGCCCGGCCGCCGAGGCCGCCAGGCGGTCGAGATGGGCGTCGAGCCGGAACGGCCGGCCGCTGTACACCCGCATGGTCTCGAACGCCGCCTCGCCGCGTATCAGCGCGAGGTCGTCGGGGGGCAGCGCCGGGCCGTCGCCAGGCGATGCGCCCGGCCCGGTCGCCTCGACCGCGAGCACGCGCGGGCGCTCGGGCCCCTGGACGACCACGGCTCAGTACCTGGGCAGGCGCTCGTCCAGGTAGCCGACGAGCTTGTCGAGGTTCACCCGGTCCTGCTGCATGGTGTCGCGGTCGCGCACGGTGACGGCGCGGTCGTCGAGCGAGTCGAAGTCCACGGTCACGCAGTAGGGCGTGCCGACCTCGTCCTGCCGGCGGTAGCGGCGGCCGATCGAGCGGGCGTCATCGTAGTCGATCATCCAGCGGTCCCGCAGCATCGCGGCCACCTCGCGGCCGAACGGCACCAGGCGCTCGTTGCGCGACAGCGGCAGCACCGCCGCCTTCATCGGCGCCAGGCGCTTGTCGAGCCGCAGGACCACGCGCGACTCGGTGCCGCCTGAGGCTGTCGGCGCCTCCTCCTCGCGGTAGGCGTCCACCAGGAATGCCAGCGCCGACCGGTCCGCACCGGCGGACGGCTCCACCACGTACGGGATGTAACGCTTGTCCGACTCCTGGTCGTAGTAGGTCAGGTCCTGCCCGGAGAACCGCTGGTGCTGGCTCAGGTCGAAGTCGCTGCGGTTGGCGATCCCCTCCAGCTCGGACCAGCCGAACGGGAACTTGTACTCGACGTCCACGGCCCGCTTGGCGTAGTGGGCCAGCTCGTCGGCGCCGTGCTCGCGCAGGCGCAGGTTCTCCTCGCGGACGCCGAGGTCCAGGTACCAGCGGAAGCGCTCTTCGATCCAGCGCTCATGCCACTCCTCGTCCGTGCCAGGCTCCACGAAGAACTCGAGCTCCATCTGCTCGAACTCGCGGGTGCGGAAGATGAAGTTCCCTGGGGTGATCTCGTTGCGGAACGCCTTGCCGATCTGGGCGATCCCGAAGGGGATCTTCTTGCGGCTGACCGACTGGACGATCGGGAAGTCGACGAAGATGCCCTGGGCCGTCTCGGGCCGCAGCCACACCACGGCCGACTCGTCCTCGACCGGGCCCATGAAGGTCTTGAACATCAGGTTGAAGTTGCGCGGGTCGGTGAACGGGCCCTTGCCGCAGTTCGGACAGGTCAGCTCGCCGCGCTCGGGGCGGCGGCCGTGCTTGGCCTCGAACGCCTCGATCAGATGGTCCTCGCGGAATCGCTGGTGGCAGTTGGTGCACTCGATCAGCGGATCGGAGAACGACTCGAGGTGGCCAGACGCCTCCCAGACCTTGGGCGACATGATGATCGCCGAGTCCTGGCCGACCACGTCGTCGCGGAGCTGCACCACCGACCGCCACCAGGCCCGCTTGATGTTGTTCTTCAGCTCGACGCCGAGCGGGCCGTAGTCGTAGCTGGACCGCAGTCCGCCGTAGATCTCGCTGGACTGGAACGCGAAGCCGCGGCGCTTCGCGAGGTTGACGATCTGCTCCATTGTGTCGGTGGGCACGTGCGCCTCCTAGAAGCCGCCTGCATGGCACGCAGGCGGCGGGACGGGTTTTACAAGCTCATGGCTCATCCTACCCGAGACCGACAAGCCGTTTTCCCGGCCGTCCACAGGCCCGGGGAGCGGCCGGTTGCCTCAGGTCGAGGGGACGAACCGGTGGCTGGTGCGGCGCAGGAAGCTGTCGGGGAAGACGCTGGTCACAAGGTCGCCGGACAGCAGCAGGGCCAGGAACGCGGTCACCGGGTGGCGGTGGGTCTCATGCTGGGTGGAGCGGCCGGCGAAGGCCACCACCGGCCAGCTCGCCGGCTCGCCGTCGGTCAGCCAGTACAGCTCGTTGCCGTTGTCGCTGCGGCCGAGCGGGAGCAGGCCGCCGGGCTCCGGCCAGGGCGGGAGGGGCAGGCGGTCGGGGAACTTCGCTCTGGTCTCGGCGTAGGCCTCCAGCATGGTGTCCCTGGCGGCGACGAGATTGCCGGCCGGGTCGGCCGCGAACGGGTTGAGCAGGTAGAGAAAGTCGTCGAACTTGCCGGAGCCGTACAGCTCGGTGAAGCGCTTGAAGTCGTCCGGCAGCCTGGTGCCGAGCTCGGCCTCGACCCGCGGCCACTGGTCTGGGACGCCCGGCTCCAGCGGCTCGGCCGGCGGCGGCACGATCGACCGCAGCCGTTCCAGCCCCATCGCGCGCACCTCCCTCACTGCGCCGGCACCACGGTGGCCTTGACCGGTGCCTGCGGCGTGTTGGCGATCTGCACGTCCAGCCGGAAGCCGTGGTCGCCCACCGCCTGCAGGCGCACGGCCCGCGGCGCGCCCCGGTCGGACGGGCTCGCATACAGCGGGCGGACCTGGTAACGGATGGTCTGGCCGTCGCGGACCGCGTCGGCGACCATGGTCTCGTAGTCCCGCATCACCGGCGAGTTGGCGCGTGACTGGTACAGGGCGACCAGGTTGCTGGCGACCTCGCCGGAGCCGCCGAGCTGCCGCCCGAGCAGGTGGCCGCGGGAGCGGTTGCGCGAGGGGAGCTGGTCGAAGCCGGGGGGCCGGATGGACTCGTCGGGCTCCGAGCCGACCTGATCGCGGGCGGCCGCCGCCACCATCCGGGGCGTGATGGTGGCGGTGATGCCGCTGCGCTGCCCGGTGGCCCGGTCGACCGTGCCGTAGTCGACCGAGCCGCCGAGCTGCTTGATGGCCCGGGTATTGCCGGCGAGGTCGTCGCTGCCGCGCGGCCCGGCCGAGCCGCCTGACCCGCCCGAGCCATCGCCGGGGGACCGGATGTCGGGCGCGTGGAGGTCCGGCAGCGCCCTGCTGATCCCCGGCGGGAGGGAATCGCGGACGTTGCCCCCGACGACCCACAGGCCCGCCAGCACCAGCAGCGCCATCACCAGGGTGAGCGGGTTGACCTTGCGGCCTCTGCCGCCGCGGCGGCGCTTTCGCGATCGTGCCATGCCCGAGGTTCTACCCAGACTCGGGCACTTGTAGCCTTCCTGGCCGTATCGGGAGTCGTCTCAGACGCCGGCCGGGTGCCAGACCGTCTTGATCTCCAGGAACTGGGCCATCCAATAGGGGTCCTGGCCCTTGGCGTCGTCGAGCCAGTCCTTGGGAGCCAGCTTGAGCGGGGCGGCCACCCGCTTGACGCTGTCGGCCGCGGCCAGCTCGGCGTCCCGCAGCATCGCCAGGTCCAGGCCGGCCAGGTCGAGCGCGTCGACGTCCATGTGCGCCGCCAGCGGCTTGACCAGCTCGGCGGTGAAGCCGGTGAGCAGGTTCACCACGCCGCCCGGCAGGTCGCTGGTGGCCAGCACCTCAGCGAGAGTCACCGCCGGCAGCGGGCGGTCCTGGGAGGCCAGCACCACGGTGGTGTTGCCGGACACGATCGCCGGCGCCAGCCGCGAGACCAGGCCGAGCAGCGAGGAGTCGGCCGGCGCGACCAGGCCGACCACGCCGGTCGGCTCCGGCACCGAGAAGTTGAAATACGGCCCGGCGACCGGATTGGCGGAGCCCAGCACCTGCGCGATCTTGTCCGACCAGCCCGCGTACCAGACCCAGCGGTCGATCGCCTTGTCGACCGCGTCGCCGGCCCCCCGCCGGCTGGAGCCCTCGGCGGCCGCGACCTCGTCGACGAACTGCTTGCGCCTGCCCTCCAGCATTTCCGCGACCCGGTAGAGGATCTGGCCGCGGTTGTAGGCGGTCAGGCCGGACCAGCCGGCGAAGGCGCCCCTGGCGGCGCGTACCGCGTCGCGCACGTCCTTGCGCGAGCCGCGGCAGGCGTTGGCCAGCGGCCTGCCCCGGGAGTCGCTGACCAGGTAGGAGCGGCCGGACTCGGTCCGCGGGAACTTGCCACCGATATAGAGCTTGTAGGTCTTGCGCACCGCGAGTCGTTCGAGCTCAGCCACTATCGCCCCCATCGAGCACGCCGGCGGTCTCTCCGACGAAGAGGGTAGTGCGCCCGGCGGATCCGCGCGCGGGCAGGGCGGGGGTTGCGCCCGCAAACCATGGGACACCTCGCACGAGGGGACAGCGGCGGCCGGGCGCCTATCATCTGGACGGTTCGCATGTCGTCGTCGAATGGAGCATCCATGGCGCTCAGCGCTCCCCCGGAGTTCGCCAGCCCGCTCGGCCGGCCGGTCCCCCGGACCGAGGACGGGCCGCTGGTCACCGGGCAGGGCCGCTATGTCGCGGACCTGAAACTGGAGGGCGCCGCCCAGGTGGTGTTCGTCAACTCCCCGATCGCCCACGCCCGGATCGCCTCGGTGGACGTGACCGCCGCCAGGGCCGCCCCCGGCGTGTTGGCGGTGGTCACCGCCGGCGACCTCGGCCTGGAGCCGGCGCGCCCGCTGCCCATGCACGACCAGCGCATGGTGCGGCCCTGGCTGGCCGACGGCGTGGTCCGCTACGTCGGCGAGCCGGTGGTCGCGCTTGTGGCCGACGAACAGGCTCGGGCCGTCGACGCCGCCGAGCTCGTGGAGATCGACTACGACCCACTAGAGGCGGTGGTCTCCCCGCGCGAGGCCGCCACCGACCAGGTCCTGCTCTTCCCGGAGGCCGGGACGAACACCTGCATGCGGCTGGAGGCCAGCGAGGACCCCGGGCTGTTCGACGACTGCGAGGTGGTGGTCGAGCTGTCCATGGCCCACCCGCGCCTGGCCGCCTGCCCGATCGAGCCGCGCTGCGCCGCGGCGGCCTGGGGCGACGACGGGCGGCTCACCTTCTGGGCTTCGACCCAGGCGCCCCACCGGCTGCGGGCCAACCTCGCCGGCGCGCTCGGCCTGGAGCCCGAGCGCGTGCGGGTGGTCGTTGGCGAGGTCGGCGGCGCCTTCGGCGCCAAGAACGGCAGCTCCCGCGAGGAGGTGCTGATCGGCTGGCTCGCCCGCCAGCTCGGCCGGCCGCTCCGCTGGATCGAGACCCGCTCCGACAGCATGGTGGGCATGCACCACGGCCGCGGCCTGCTGCAGGACGTGCGGCTCGGCGGGCGCCGGGACGGCATGCTGCTGGCCTACCGGATGCGGGTGGTCCAGGACGCGGGCGCCTACCCGCTGTTCGCCGGCCCGCTGGTGATGCGCGCCAGGGTGCTCGCCTCCGGCGTCTACGCCATCGGCCGGGTCGAGTGCTCCGGCAGGGCGGTGCTCACCAACGCCACCCCGACCGGCCCCGTCCGCGGGGCCGGCCGCCCCGAGGCCAACATCGTGATCGAGCGGGCGGTCGAGCGCTTCGCCACCGAGATCGGCATGGACCCCGCCGAGGTGCGCCGCCGCAATCTGGTCCCCCGCGACGCTTTCCCATGGACCACGCCCACCGGCGCCGTCTACGACTCCGGCGACTACCAGGCCCTGCTCGACAGCGTCATCGAGGCCGGGAGCTACGGCGAGCTTCGCGCCGAGCAGGCACGGCGGCGCGAGGCGGGCGACCCCGTCGCCCTCGGGGTCGGGCTGGGGATGTTCGTCGAGGTCGCCGACGGCGTCGGCGCGGGCGAGTACGGCGCCGTGGAGATCACCGCCGGCGGCGGCGCGATCGTCCGCAGCGGCGCCAGCCCGCACGGCCAGGGCCACCGCACCACCTGGGCGCAGCTCGCCAGCGACCGGCTCGGCATCCCGATGGACCGCATCGAGGTCCGCTCCGGCGACACCGACGAGATCCCGGCGGGCATCGGCACGTTCGCGTCGCGCTCGGCCCAGGCTGCCGGCACGGCCGTGCACCGGGCGGCCGTCGAGGTCGTCGTCCAGGCGCGGCGCCTGGCCGCTGAGCTCCTGGAGGTCGATCCCGAGGACGTGGTCCTGGACCGCGCCGCCGGCCGGCTGCACCTGGCGGGTCTCCCCGAGCGCGGCCATACCTGGGCGGAGCTGGCCGCCGCCGCGGCCGGGCGCGGCGACGGGCTCGCCTTCGAGGTGCGCCCTGGCGGCGACGGCGCGCCCGGGCCGTCGTGGCCGAGCGGGGCGGTGCTGGCGGCGGTCGAGGTCGACACCGAGACCGGCGAAGTGCGCATCGACCGGCTGGTCTCCTGTGACGACGCCGGGCATCTCCTCAACCCATTGCTGGTGAGGGGCCAGGTGCACGGCGCGCTCGCCCTGGGCGTGGCGCACGCGTTGTTCGAGGAATTCAGCTACGACGAGGACGGCAACCCCAAGACCGCCAACTTCGGCGACTACGCGGTGATCACCGCCGACGTCCTGCCCCGCTACCAGCTGCGGGAGATCGAGTCGCCGGCCTCTGGCAACGAGCTGGGCGTCAAGGGCGTGGGCGAGGCGGGGACGGTCGGCACGCCGGCCGCGATCCTCAACGCGGTGGTCGACGCGCTCGCCCATCTCGGCGTGCGCCACCTCGAGCTGCCCGCCACGCCGGAGCGGGTGCTGCGGGCCATCATCGAGGCGACTGGGGAGGAATCAGGTCGATGAATCAACAGGTCACCGTGTCGATGAAGGTCAACGGTGTGCCCGTGTCGGCGACCGTCGAGGCCCGCACCCTGCTGGTCCAGCTCCTCCGCGACCACCTCGGCCTGACCGGCACCAAGATCGGCTGCGACACCTCCACCTGCGGCGCCTGCACGGTCCTGGTGGATGGGCGCTCCGCCAAGTCCTGCACCCTGCTGGCCGCCCAGGCCGTCCAGGCCGAGGTGACCACCATCGAGGGTCTGGCCTCCGAGGACGGCCAGCGCCTGAGCGCCATGCAGGCCGCCTTCCACGAGCACCACGCCCTCCAATGTGGCTACTGCACGCCCGGCATGATCATGGCCGCCTGCTCGCTGCTGGACGAGCTCGGCCGGGCCCCCACCGACGCCGCCATCCGCACCGGCCTCAAGGGCAACCTCTGCCGCTGCACCGGCTACGAGCACATCATCGACGCCATCCAGGCCGCCGCCGCGGGTGAGGGGGAGGCGGGGTGATCCCGGCGGCGTTCGCGTACGCGCGGCCTTCCAGCCTCGAGGAGGCGATCGGCCTGCTGGCCGAGCATGGCGAGGATGCCAAGCCGCTGGCCGGAGGCCAATCGCTGATCCCGTTGCTGAAGCTCCGCCTCGCCGCCCCGGAGCTGCTGGTCGACCTCGGCGGCCTCGACCGCGCCGACGGCCTGGCGGGCGTGCGCGACCAGGGCGAGCACCTGGCCATCGGCGCGCTCACCCGCCACGCCGACCTCGCCCGCGACCCTGTCACCGCCGAGCACGCACCCTTGCTGGGGTTCGCCGCCGGCCACGTCGGCGACCCGCAGGTCCGCCACCACGGCACCCTCGGCGGCTCGCTGGCCCACGCCGACCCTGCCGGCGACCTGCCGGCGGTGCTGCTCGCCTACGAGGCGACCATGGTCGCCAGGGGCCCCCGCGGCAACCGCCAGATCCCCGCCGGCGACTTCTTCACCGGCTTCCTGGAGACCGCGCTGGAGCCCGACGAGCTCCTGGTCGAGGTCCGCCTGCGCAAGCTCGGCCCCGGCGTGGGCTGGTCGTTCCGGAAGTTCACCCGCCGGGCGATCGACTGGGCCACCGTCGGGGTGGCCGCCCTGCACGGGCCGGACGTGCAGCGGGTCGCGCTGGTCAGCATGGGCCCGACCCCGTTGCGCGCCAGCGCCGTCGAAGAGCGCCTGGCCGCCGGAGCCGGCCCCGCCGAGGCCGCCGAGGCCGCCGCCGAGGGCACCGAGCCCAGCAGCGACGCCTGGGCCAGCGCCTGGTACCGCCGCCGGCTCGCCCCCGTCCTGGTCCGCCGCGCTCTGGAGGAAGCCGCGGCCCGGCCGTAGCGGCAGCGTCCTGTCCGCCCGCGCGCTCGAAGACGCGACCAGCTCGTCCAGCTTGCCGCCAGCTCCGGGACTGGAAGCCGCGGCCGGCTCGCTCGCGACCTACGAGCCCAGGTCGAGGTAGGCGAGCAGGCCGTGGCGGCCGCCCTCGCGACCGAAGCCCGACTCCTGGTAACCGCCGAACGGCGAGGCGGGATCGAAGCGGTTGTAGGTGTTGGCCCACACCACGCCGGCGCGCAGCCGGTTGGCCATGTCGAGGATGCGGCTGCCCTTTTCGGTCCAGACGCCGGCCGACAGCCCGTAGGGCGTGTTGTTGGCCTTGGAGACGGCCTCGGCCGGGGTCCGGAAGGTGAGCACCGAGAGCACCGGGCCGAAGATCTCCTCCTGGGCGATGCGGAACGACTGCGCGACCCCGGTGAACACCGTTGGCCGGAACCAGAAACCGCGGGCCGGCAGCTCGCACGCCGGCTGGTACAGCTCGGCGCCCTCGGCCTCGCCGGAGGCCACCAGCTCCTGGATCTTCTCGAGCTGCTCGCGCGAGTTGATCGCGCCCACGTCGGTGTTCTTGTCGAGCGGGTCGCCCACCCGCAGGGTCGACATGCGGCGCTTCAGCTTGTCGATGACCGGCTCGGCGATCGACTCCTGGACCAGCAGCCGCGAGCCGGCGCAGCAGACGTGCCCCTGGTTGAAGTAGATGCCGTCGACGATGCCCTCGACCGCCTGGTCGATCGGCGCGTCGTCGAACACCACGTTGGCGGCCTTGCCGCCCAACTCCAGCGTCAGCCGCTTGCCCGAGCCCGCCAGCGCGCGCTGGATCGACTTGCCGACCTCGGTCGAGCCGGTAAAAGCCACTTTGTCGACGTCGTTGTGGGACACCAGCGCGGCGCCCGTCTGGCCGGCACCCGTGACGATGTTGACCACGCCGGGCGGCAGTTCGGCCTGCTCCAGCACCTCGCCCAGCAGCAGCGCGGTCAGCGGCGTGGTTTCGGCCGGCTTGAGCACGACGGTGTTGCCGGCGGCCAGTGCCGGCGCAAGTTTCCAGGCGGCCATGAGCAGCGGGAAGTTCCAGGGGATGACCTGCGCCGCCACCCCCAGCGGCCGTGGCGTGCGGCCCGGGAAGGCGTAGCCGAGCTTGTCCGCCCAGCCGGCATGGTAGAAGAAGTGCGCGGCCGCCAGCGGCACGTCCACGTCGCGGGACTCCTTGATCGGCTTGCCGCCGTCGAGGGTCTCCAGCACCGCGAACTCGCGGGCGCGCTCCTGGAGGATGCGGGCGATGCGGTAGAGGTACTTGGCCCGCTCCGCCCCAGGCAGCTTCGACCAGGTCCTGGTGTAGGCCGACCTGGCGGCGCGGACGGCGAGGTCGACGTCCTCCTCGCCCGCCTCGGCGACCTCGGCGAGGCGCTCCTCCGTGGCCGGGTTGAAGGTCTCGAGGTGGCGCTCCGAGCGCGGCTCGACCCATTTGCCGCCGATCAGCAGTCCGTAGCGCTCACGGATCCTGACGTGGTCGGTCGCCTCGGGCGCCGGCACGTACTCCAGGTCGAAGCGCAACCGCTCCGCCGGCGCGCGCTCGGCACCGCGCCCGACTGCGCCCGCCCTTGGGGGCCCGCCGGCGCCCGCGCTTGGGGACCCGTCCGCTCCTGGCGGTCCGTTCCCGCCGGACGCGCCGTCCGCGCCGTCCCGCCTGTCGATCTCGTCGGCCACGAGCCGCCCCTCCTTGCTGGCCTGCCGGGCGCGGGTTTCCTTGCCCGTCAGTCCCTGGTGAAGTAGTCCTCGGACTGGTAGCGGCCGGTGCGCTCCTTGGCGAGCTGCATCAGACAGTCGTTCAGGAGGCTGGAGGCGCCGATGCGCAGCCACTCCGGCGTGAGCCAGTCGGGGCCGAGCGTCTCGGCCGCCACCACGAGGTACTGGATCGCCTGCTTGGCGGTGCGCACGCCCCCGGCCGCCTTGAAGCCGACCATCCGTCCGGTGCGCTGGTGGAAGTCGCGGATCGCCTCGAGCATCACCAGCGCCACCGGGAGCGTCGCCGCCGGCTGGATCTTGCCCGTCGAGGTCTTGATGAAGTCGGCGCCCGCCGCCATCGCCAGCACGCTGGCGCGGCGGACGCTGTCGTAGCTGCCCAGCTCACCCGTCTCGAGGATCACCTTGAGCCTGGCCGTGCCACACGCGTCCCTGGCGGCGGCGATCTCCTCGAAGACCTCCCGGTACCGGCCGGACAGGAAGGCGCCCCGGTTGATCACCATGTCGATCTCGTCAGCGCCGGCCTCCACCGCCTCGCCCACCTCTCGAAGGCGCAGGTCGAGCGGGGCCTGACCGCTCGGGAACGCGGTCGCCACCGAGGCGACCTTGACGGTGGAACCGGCCAGCTCCCGCTTGGCGGTGGCCACCAGCGTCGGGTAGAGGCACACCGCGCCGACCGGCGGGACGGTGGGGTCCGCCGGGTCGGGCCGGCGAGCCTTCGCGCACAGCGCCTGCACCTTGCCGGGCGTGTCAGACCCCTCCAAGGTCGTCAGGTCCATCACCGACACCGCCAGGCGCAGCGCCGCGACCTTGGATTCCTTCTTGATGCTCCGCTTTGCCAGGGCGGCGGCCCGCTCCTCGGCGCCGACCTGGTCGACCGCGAACCGCGACAGGACGGGGCCGAGGTCGAACTGCTGGAGGAAGCCGTCGCCGGCCTCCGCCAGCCGTACGGGCGTGGTTGCCATACCGCACTCCTCCCTCGTGCACCGCTTCCGCGATTGTATCGAGGGCGACTCCCGGGCCGAGGATTATCCACAGAACGCGCCGATCGGGACCAGCGGCACGCCGATCGTGTCACCATCTGGAGACCGCAAACCAGCGTCCAAGGGAGGTGGCCGCCACGCGATCCCTGCGAAACCTCGTGTTGCTCGTGCTGGCCGGCGCCTTCCTGCTCGGAGTCTGGTCGACGCACCGTCCGCCGGCGGCAACACCCCGGCCAGCCTCCGGTCCGGCCTTCCGGACCGCCGCCGTCTCCCAGGCGCACGACGCCCACTCCGCGGCCCGGCTGGTCGGGATCCAGACCAGCCGGCAGGAGGGCTTCGACCGGGTCGAGTTCACCTTCGATCGAGCCCCGCCAGGCTGGCGCGCCGGCTACGCCTCCGCGATCCGCGACGCCGCCGGCCGCCAGGTGGCGTTGCGGGGAAAGGCGCTGCTGTCGGTTGCCTTCCAGCCGGCGGTCGCCCACCGGGTGGGCGGCGCCTCCAGCTTCGGCGCGCGGTCTCGAACACCCGCCTACGCCGCCTTGCAGGAGGTCCGCCTGGCCAGCGACCTCGAGGGTCGGGTCCAGTTCGGCCTCGGCCTGGACACCCGCGCGGGCTTCCGTGTGCTCGAAGCCACCGCGCCGTCACGGATCATCGTCGACGTCAAAGCACCCTAGGGCCGGGGTCGCCAGGCGCGACCGCTGACCGCCCAGCCGTAACCCAGCGGCACCGGAGGCACCATGACGACAGCGACCAGGACCACGCTCGACGTGCGGATCATCGGCGGGCGTCTGCCAGGGCGATGCTGGAGCTGCTACGACTCGATCCACGTCGGCGTGCAGCGGAAGGCCGAGGTCGTCGGCCTGGTGCCCGGCGATGCCGGCCAGGCGTTCTTCGACCTCACGATGGACGTGGTCACCGACGAGACGGGCCTGGACTTCCGCGGACCGTTCGTGCAGGGCAAGCGCGGCGAGCGGTTCCTCTACCTGAGCTGGGGACAGCTCGCGCCGGACGGAGCGTTCGAGATGTTTCGCCGAGCCAAGCTGTACCTGTCGGCGCTCCCCGAGCCGGTGGTGACCGGCGCGGTGCGGGTCGGCTCCGGGATCGAGGCCGTCCTTGACCTGACCGACGAGCGGGGTAGCCCGTTGTGCGCCGCGGTCCGCCCACCACGGGTGCAATGGCGGGTCTCGCCGCCCCGGCGGTCCCACCCAGAGCTGGCCGCCGACCAGCCCGGCAGCGGGAGGTGAGGTGAGCGCTGACCCGCTGGTCGAGGAGTCGCCTATCCCCAGAAGAGGTTGAAGGTGCTGAAAATGGCGCTCGGTCGCCATGGCAACGGCGGGCCGAGGCGCATGCGCGTGGCTCGGGAGCGTTCGGCCTGACCCCGTGCCTCCAGCGCGCGAATCGCCGGTGCGTTGCCGTCAGGAATCGACAGGGAGAGGTCGGCGCCGTTGAGCCGCCCGCCCGTCACCTCGATGAGGGCGAGCCCGCTGGAGAGGTCGGCGGCGACGGTGGCCCCGGTCGGCCGCCACGGCGACGGCAGGTGGTATCCCCGAACCTCCCCGCCGGCCTCGGCCACCAGCGCCGATTCCGTCCACAGCGAAGCGAGCAGGGCGGCCCGGTCCTCCCCGGTGGCGTCGCGATCCACGGCGAGCGCGGGCTGCAGGTCGTCGGCGCGGGCGGCGCGGACGCCGGCCGGCCGCCACCCGGGCTGCCAGGGGCCACCGAGCGTGACGCAGGCCCCTTCGGCGACGAACCCGAGCCGCTCGTAGACCGGACGGCCCAGGTCGGTGGCATACAACTGGATCGTGCCGGCGCCGCGCTCCTGCAGCCAGGCGATGGCGGCCTCGGTGAGGGCACGGCCAAGACCGGCCCGGCGCGCCTCCGGGACGACCGCCACGCCGCCGACCCAGCCGGTGGCGCCGAAGTGCGCGCAGCCGGACACGCCGACCAGGTCGCCGTCCCGCTCGGCCACGAACACCCCGCCGCCGAGCGAGGCCCGCGCGAAGCGGTCGACGGCGGCGAGCCGGGGATTGAAGCTGGCCCGCTCGTACACTTCCGCGAGCAGGTCCAGGTCAGCATCCCTGGCGGGGCGAACACGTGGAGTGGCTGCCATCGGCCGAGTCTACCGGCCGGCACGGCCGGCCAGGACGCCCACCGGTTCAGCTCACCTCGGAGCACGCGTGCACCGGACGGCCATCGGTGCGTCGGTCACGCCGGGGCTGTGCCCGTCAGCTCACCCGGGACGGTGCGGGCCCGGGACCGCCATCGGTCTGGCGGTAGTCGGGTAGTGAGGAGGCGGGCGGCCCGCTGACGGCAGGCCCAGGTGTCGCTCGCAGGACGCCGCAGGCCACCACGGTCCCGGCCGCGATCCCGCGTTTCCATCGCGCCAGGCGCTCGACCGCCTCGGCCCGGGCCTTGTCGCGACGCGCGCGCATCCGCGGGCCCGGTGCCTGGGACGACCGCTCCGCCGGACGCTGCGTCTGCATCCCCACCTCCCGGCAGCACCCCCTGCCGACAACCACCACCGTGGCGCCTGGACGTTCGGGCAAGCCCAGGCGCGTGTGGGGAATGTGTAAGGTCTCGCGCTGACGCTGGGGAGCTGCAGCATACCCCAATCATCCTGACTCGGCGGCCTCCAACGTCGCCGGGGCGGGGGCCTCCAGGATCTCGATCCTGGCGCCCCAGGGATCGCGGGTGAAGAAGCGGCGGCGGTCGCCCCAGGGGTGGGTGTCCTGCGTGTCCGCGCCGGTCGCCTCGACCCGCCGGCGCAACGCCTCGAAATCGTCGGCGACCACGCAGAAGTGCCACGGGCCTGGCGGAGGCGGCTCCCCCGGCGACAGGTGGACCTGCCCGGAGCCCAGCTGGAACCACATCCCCCGCTGGTCGAACTCGGCTGGCTTGGGGACCTCCTCGAGCCCGAGCGCGCCGGCGTAGAACGCCCGCGCCTCGGCCTCCGCACCGGTGGGATAGACGACGTTGACGTGCTGAAGAAGTCGACTTGTCATCGTGTGCTCCCGACCATCTGGCGACAAATCGCGTTGTGCCCAAGACTACGACGGCGCCCCGGCGGCGGGCTCCCGCTTGGGAACGGCTCCGAAGCGGCGATGGCGGCCCTGGTAATCGCGCAGGGCGTTGAACAGCTCGTACCGGTTGAAATCGGGCCAGCGCAGCGGCGTGAAATACACCTCGGCGTAGTAGAGCTGCCACAACAGGAAGTTCGAGAGCCGCCGCTCGCCGGCGGTGCGGATCAGCAGGTCGACGTCTGGCATATCCGGGGCATCCAGGCGCGCCGCGATGGCACGCTCATCGATGCGCCTTGGTCCCTGACCGGCGCGGGCCTCGCTGACCAGTTCCCGCACGGCGCGGGTCAGTTCGTCCCTGCCGCCGTAGTCCAGCGCCACCGCGAGCGTCATCTGCGTATCACCCGCGGTCAGCTCCTCCGCCTCGCGGATGCGGCGCCGCACGTGCGGCGGCACGCGATCGCGGCGGCCGATGAAGCGGATGCGCACGTTGCGGTCGTGCAGCTCACTTGAGCGGCGCACCAGCAGCGACTCGTTGAAGTTCATGAGGAAGCGGACTTCGGAGGCCGGCCGCCGCCAGTTCTCCGTCGAGAACGCATACACCGTGAGCCAGGACAGGCCGACGTCCAGCGCGCCCTCGACCGTGTCGAACAGCGACGCCTCCCCAGCCTCGTGGCCCTTGTTGCGGGGCAGCCCCCGCTCGCCCGCCCAGCGGCCGTTGCCGTCCATGACGATGGCGATGTGATCGGGCATCGCGCGCGGCTCGAGGTCCGGCGGGAGCGCCCGGGGGTTTCGACTTGGCATCAGCGGTTCACCAGCGGGTAGGAGCGGAGGCGACGATCGAGGTGGTACTCGACGTAGCTCTTGACGACGTTGGCGGCTTCGCGGCGGGCCGCGGCCCGTGGCTGGGTCGCCGCCGCCTGGTCCAGGTCCTCGCCGAGCAGGTGCGACAGCAGCGGCACGGTTCCGGGGTCGAGCAGCGACTCGCCGCCGTTGCGGCAGGAGGGGCAGAGCGCGCCGCCGCGGACGGCCGAGAAGGCACGCAGCTCCGCGTGCCTGCCGCAGCCCGCGCACTCGGCCAGCACGGGGCGGTAGCCCTCCAGCGCCATCAGCTTGAGGAGGAACGCGTCCAGCACGATGGCCGGGTCGCGCGGGTCGCCGTCGAGCGCGCGGAGCGCGCGGACCAGCAGCAGGAAGATGCGCACCGCCGGCTCCCGCTCCTGGGCGACCTGGTCGACGGCTTCGAGCATGGCGGCGCCGGCCACCACCCGGTCGTAGTCGCCGCGCAGGAAACGGAATGGGTCGACCACCTCGACCTGGGTGATGATGTCGAGCTCGCGCCCCCGGTACAGCGAGAGGTCCACGTGGCTGAACGGCTCCAGGCGGCCACCGAAGCGGGACCTGGTCTTGCGCACGCCCTTGGCGACCGCGCGGACCTTGCCCTCACCCTGCGTGAGCAGCACCACGATGCGGTCGGCCTCACCCAGCTTGTAGGTGCGCAGCACCACGCCCTGCTCACGATAGAGGTTCATCGGCCGGCCCTGGTCACGCCGCGGCCACCCCCCGAAGCACCGCGGACGGGTCGAGTACCGCCACCCGAACGGCGCCAGCCCGCTCCAGCAGATGTCTGGCGGTCTGGGCGTCCTCCGCCCCGCCGGCGATGACGCCGATGGCGGCATGGCGCGACGGCAGCGCCCGCCGGACCGCCCGCACCTGCTCAGCGGTTGCCTGCGCCCGGAGCCCGAACCCCGTCTGGAGCAGGTCCGCCCCAGCCTCCACCGCTAACCGCCCCGCCTCGGCAAGCCCGCCGCCAGCGGGTGAGGCTACGGCCTCCGCACGCCAGCCCCCAGCAAGCGAGGCCGCAACCCCGGCACCCCGCGGCGCGGGCGGGAGCGGCCCGGGAGGCAGAACACCGGGCGGGGCGGCACGCACCCGGGCGCCGTTCCGCGCCTCGGGGGCGAGCGGGGCCTGGAGCACCGCGCGGACGTGGACGCCCTCGGCGTGGGCAATGCGGCAGAGGGCTTCGAGCTCGAGGACCAGCTCGCCGGCGCCCTCGCCCAGCATCCTGGCCGGGTCGAGCGCGACGGCGAGGTGCCTGGCACCGGCCCGGATCGCGTGCCGGGCCTCGTCCAGCACGGCGCCGCGAGCGGCGGTGCCCATCCGGCCGCCGATCGCGGCGACGACGATCACGCGGCTTCCGTCGCTGGCGGCGGCCGCGCGCGGCACGTCGCCCGGCCAGACCGTCACCGCCGCCAGCCCGGATTCGACCGCGCTCGCGCAGGCGTCGTCCACTTCGCCCGGCGTGACGTCGGGACGAAGCAGAACGTGCTCCAACTTGTCGGCCAGCTCGATCTGGGACCTCCTTGGGCTGCGATGGGCAGTGTAACCGTCCCCAGTGTCGCTTGGCGGGCTCGACCTACGAAGCCTCGGTGGGCACCGGCAGCTCGCGGGCCTGGCCGTCGGCCACCTCGAGCCGGCGTGTCACGCGCAGGCTCGAGAGCATCCGCCGGTCATGGCTCACCACCAGCAGGGTGCCATCGAAGCCCGCGAGGGCGGTCTCCAGCTCCTCGACCGCATCCAGGTCGAGGTGATTGGTCGGCTCGTCCAGGATCAGCAGGTTCGTGCCCCTGGCCATCAGGATCGCCAGGCTCGCCCGCGAGCGCTCGCCGGGCGACAGCTCCGCCTCGGCCCGCTCGGCGTGCTCGGCGCCGAGGTCGAACTTGGCGAGCAGGGACCGCGCCTGCTCCGGCGTCAGGCCCGCCTCACGCCAAACCCGGTCGAGCAGGCTGGCGTCACGGCGACCACCCGGCGGCCCAGGGGCACCGGCCGGCCCAGCGGCACCGGCCGGCCCAGGGGCACCGGGCCGCCCAGGGCCAGGCATGGTTGTGTTTCCTGGGGCAAGGGGCTCGCGTGCCTGGCCGAGGTAGCCGACGACCACGCCGGCGCCGAGCCGGGCCTGGCCGGCGTCGGGTGGGAGCTCGCCGGTGAGCAGGCGCAGCAGGGTGGTCTTGCCGGCGCCGTTCGGCCCGGTGACGGCGAGCCGGTCCCGCCAGAAGATCTCGAGGTCGACCGGTCCGAACTGGAAGTCGCCGAGCCGCACACGCGCGCCGGCCAGCGTCGCGACGACATCGCCGCTGCGGCGCGCCGCCTTCAGCGACATCCGCAGCTCCCAGCCCTCCCAGGGCTTCTCGGGGACGCCGAGGCGCTCGATGCGGCGCTCCAGCGCCCTGCTGCCGGACGCCGCCGACGTCGCCCGCTCCTTGCGCCGGGCCGCCAGGGCCTTGTCGTTGTCGGTCACCCGCATGCCGCGGCGGCTGACGCTCCAATCCTTGCGGCGGCGGATCGATGCTTCCAGGCGGGATCGCTCCTGCTCGGCCACCTCGTAGTGGGCGTAGGCCTGCTCACGGCGGCGGCGACGCTCCTCGACATACGCGTCGTAGCCCCCGCCGTACTCGCTGAGATGGTGGCTGACCAGGTCCAGCTCGGCGACCTGCGTGGTGGTGGCCGACAGGAACGCCCGGTCGTGGCTCACCAGCACGACCCCGCCGCTCATCCCACCGCCAGGCTGGCCCGCGGGCCGCTCGCCCACCAGGAAGCGCTCCAGCCGGTCCAGCCCGGCGAAGTCGAGGTTGTTGGTCGGCTCATCGAGCAGGAGCACGTCGAAGCGGGCCAGCAGGATCGCGGCCAGGCCGAGCTTGACCCGCTCGCCGCCCGAGAGGGTGGCGGCCGGCAGGCCGAGCACACGGTCGGCTGGCAGGCCGACCTCCGCGAGGACCCGCGGCGCACGGGCCTCGTGGTCGTCGCCGCCGAGTGCCAGGAAGCGCGCGAGCGCGTCGTCGTAGGCGGCCAGCTCGGCCCGATCGGGGCGCTCCCTGGCCACGGCCAGCGTCGACTCCATCTCGGCCTCTGCCGCGGCCAGGCCGGTGCGGCGGCGCAGGAACGCCGCCACCGTCTCGCCGGGGAGGTCGTCCGGCTCCTGCGGCAGGTAGCCGACCGTCAGCCGCGGCGGGGAGACCTCGACGGCGCCCTCTGTCGGCTCTTCGAGCCCTGCCAGCGCGCGGAGCAGGGTCGACTTGCCGGCGCCGTTCCGGCCGAGGATCCCGATGCGCCTGCCCTCGTCCACGACCAGGTCGACCCGGTCCAGCACCAGCTGGCCACCGAGGACGACCGAGACCTTGCGGGCAGCCAGCACTGGTCGACAACTCCCTCATCCATTGACTCGTCGGGCCGCCCCTGGAGCGGGGCGATCCGTGTTGGATGTGTCGAGCCTGCCACGGGAGCGGCGCTCGATCACTGGAATTTCGCACTCTGTGGATAACCGGGAGCCCGGCTCCCGCTGTGGGGTTGCCGGGCTCCCGGGCGGGGGCTTCAGTCGTGGTGGCCGCTGTGCTCGATCTTGACCACCTCGAAGTTCGCGTTCAGGTCGACCTCGACCCTGGTCCCGTCGCGCTGGACCAGCTCGACGTGATAGGCGGCTCCCGAGGTGCCGCTGGGGCGCTCGACCTCGCGCACGGTGGCGCCGGGGACGGCCGCCAGGGCCGCGGCCCTTGCCCGCTGGACCGAGGAGCCGGTCAGGTCGGCGGTGCCGTCCATGCCGGCCGCGGCCCCGCGGTCGTCGTTGAGGTCGCCGGCGCCGTCCTGCCCGGACCGCGTCCCCCGGTCGTCGGTGCGGTCGCTCGGGCTGTCCTGGCCGGACAGGATGCCGCGGTCGTCGGTGAGGGCGGGGGCGGTGGTGGTCACACTGGCGGAGCGGCCGTTGCCGCTCATCGCGCTGGCGACCCCGATACCCCCGATGAGGAGTACCAGCCCTGCCGCGGGAGCGGCGATCCACTTGCTGCCCAGTCGCATCGTCTTGCCTCCTGTGCCGTTCTCGGCGGTTCTCGCGGCGACTCTCGCCGCCGCTGGCTCTTTGTTGGAGCCGATGCCAAGACCCTACAGACCAGGGCATTTGCGACTGATGTGAGCCAGATGTCATTCCTCACATGATCGAGACCGGCACGCGCGGCGCCGCCAGCGAGGCAGGGCGGCGAGGCGAACGGGGAGGCCGGACCGGTTCCCCGTTGCGGTGGGGGTTCAGCGGGCGGGCAGCAGGAGGCGGACGACGGCGCCGCCGTCGGGGCGGTTGGCGGCCTCGGCGTGGCCGCCGTGGGCCTCCGCGATCGCCTTGACGATCGCCAGACCCAGCCCGGCCCCGCCGTGCTGGCGGGCCCGGGCGCTGTCGGCGCGGTGGAAGCGCTCGAAGGCATGCGGCAGGAATTCCGGCGGAAACCCCGGGCCGCTGTCGCTGACGCTGACCTCCAGCGTCCCGTCCAGCCTGCCGGCGCGGAGCCGGATCGCGCCGCCATCCGGGGCGACGCGCAGGGCGTTGTCGATCAGGTTGTCGACGGCCTGGCGCAGCCGGTCGTGGTCGACGGGCGCGACCAGCTCCGGGTCGACCTCCAGGTCCAGCCGCACCTGGCCGCCGGCGCGGACGGAGGCGGCGGCGACCGCCTCGCGCAGGACCGGCTCCAGCGGCTGCGCCACGGCGCGCACGATCGGCGCGCCCTGATCGGTCCGCGCCAGGAGCAGCAGGTCCTCAGCCAGGCGGGCGATCCGGGTGGCCTCCAGCGCCGCATGGTGGACCGACTCCGCCAGCTCCTCGCGGCCGCGGCTGGGGCGGTCGGCCAGCTCCAGCTCCGCCCGCAGGACCGTCAGGGGCGTCCGCAGCTCATGGCTGGCGTCGGCAATCAGCCGCCGCTCGCGCTCCAGCGCCTGGCTGATCCGGTCCAGCAGGCCGTTCATGGTCCTGGCGAGCGCGGCCAGCTCGTCGCGCGTGGCCGGCACGTCGAGGCTGCGGCCGGGCTGGTCCGGCGGCACCGCGGCGACCGCGGCACGCAGCCGCTCGACCGGGCGCAGCGCCGCGCCGGCCAGCAGCCAGGCGCCGAGGCTGCCGCCGACCACCAGGGCGATCCCGGCGGCGAGCGCACCCTGGCGCACCCTGGCGACGGCGTCGTCGGCGGTGACCAGCGAGCGGCCGACGGCGACCACGTAGCGGCCGTCGGCGCGCTGGACCTGCACCGCCAGCACCCGCAGACGCTCCCCGCGCGCGCCGATGCGCTGGTCGTAGCTGACCGAGCCGCCACCGAGCCGAGCGCGCACGGCGGCTGGGACCAGCCCGGCGCCCTTGAGCGCGGGTGACGACGCCACCACGCCTCCCGCCGGGTCGAGGACCTGTACGAAGGCGTCCGGCGTCGCGTTGATCTGCTCCTGGAGGTCACGCACCTCGATCGCACCACCCGAACGCCCGCTGTCGCCACCGCCGCCGCCACCACCGCCGCGACCCCGGCCGCCACCGCCGCTGTCCTCCTGCCTGCTGACGGTGCTCAGCAGCGGCGCGCTCGCCTGCCGGAGTCCCTGATCGATCGAGGCGACCAGGCTCACGCGCAGACCCCACGTGCCGGCCAGGCCGCCGACCACGGCCAGGACGGCCGCGGCGGCCGCCACCACCAGCACCAGCCGCAGCCTGATCGGCACCGGTCAGGGCCCCTTCGGTTCGCGGAGGCGGTAGCCGGCGCCGCGCACCGTCTCCAGGTCGTCGCGCCCGAACGGGCGGTCGATCTTGCGGCGCAAGTAGCCGACGTACTGGTCGACCACGTTGGAGGCGGGGTCGTAGGCGAAGTCCCAGACGTGCTCGAGGATGCGCGTGCGGGTCAGCACCTCGCCGGCATGGCTCAGGAACAGTTCCAGCAGCGCGAACTCCTTGGGCGACAGGTCCAGCTCGACCTCGGCCCGCCAGGCCCGCCGCCTCGCCGGGTCCAGGCGCAGGTCGCCGACCTCCAGCACGGGCGGGCGCTCGACGCGGCCGCGGCGCACCAGGGCCCGCACGCGCGCGGCCAGCTCGGCGAAGCTGAACGGCTTGACGAGGTAGTCGTCGGCGCCGGCATCCAGCCCCACCACGCGGTCGTCGATCGTGTCCCTGGCGGTCAGCAGCAGGACCGGCGTCCAGCAGCTGGCGGCCCGTAGCCGCCTGGTGACCTCCAGGCCGTCGATGCCGGGCAGCATGATGTCCAGGACGATCGCGTCGTACTCGGTCTCGGTCGCGTACCAGAGCGCCTCGGCGCCGTCGCCGGAGGCGTCGACGGCGTAGCCCTCCTCCTCCAGGCCGCGCTTGAGCAGCAACGCCAGGCGCACCTCGTCCTCGACCACCAGCACTCGCATGCCGCGAGTATGACGGCCCGACATGTCAAGACGATGTGAGCGGGGTGTGGCGCCGTGCCCCGCGGGATCAGTCGCCCTGCTCGCCGGCGGCGGCCAGGGCGCGGTCGTCGTCGCTGAAATCGCCGGTGGGCGTCTCCGGCGGGTGGCGCAGGTGCCAGGCGACCGAGCGCTCGAGGGCCTCGTGCGGATCGGTCTCGGTCCAGCCGAGCAGGTCGCGCGCCTTGCCGGAGTCCACCAGCAGGTGCTGCGAAACGGTGCCGAGCAGGCGAAGGTCCTCTGGGAGCAGCGGGTCGGGGACCCGGACGAAGCGCGCCTGGCCGCCGGCCGCCTCCAGGACGTGGCGCGCCCACAGGCCCATCGACCAGGTGCGGCTCTCCCCCAGGTTGAGCACCTCGCCGATGGTCGCCTCTGACTCCAGCGCCATGCGCACGCCGCTGGCGACGTCGCCCACGTAGCCGCGGGTCCACAGGAAGGAGCCGGCGCCGGTGGGGATGCTCTGGCGCCCGGCGCGCAGCCGCCGCAGGACGGGCTCCTCGCGGCGCTGGCCGTCGCGCTCGCCGTAGACGACCGGCAGGCGGCAGACGGTCGCCTGGCGGCGCAGGTAGGCCTCTTCGACGTCGAGCTTCTCGTAGTGCTCGGCGATGTCCATGCTCCCCAGCGTGGGGTGGCCCCGGTAGGGGTAGCGCTGCTCGCGCACGGGTGCGGTCTCGTCGATCGGGAGCGGGTCGGTCTCCACGCCGGCCAGCAGCGAGCCGTAGGCCCGGTACACGTCCATGCTGGACAGGACGAGCAGGCGCGAGTCGTCCCCGACCGCCGCCAGGGCGGTCTCGGCGTCGGCGGCCGTCATCGCGTAGGTGTCGACCACGCCTTCGGGGCCGAAGTCGTCGACGGCGCCGCGCAGGTGCGGCAGGTCGGCGCGCTCGGTGTGGAGGTGGTCGGCCTCGGGCAGGTCGGGCGGCTCGTGCTCGCCGCGGTGCACGATCAGCAACTCGTGCCCGTAGGCCGCCAGCTCCTCGACGATCGCCGCCCCGACGAACCTGGTCCCGCCCAGCACCATCACCCGCACCGCGGCCGCCTCCGCATCTTCGCGCCGTCCGTCACGGCGGAAAGCCTAGTCGCAAGCTGGCGCGATCCGCGCGGCGGTTCGCCCAGGGCGCAGGGCGGACGCTAGGCCAGGCGCTCGACCACGGTGCCGTCGCCGGCGACGGCGAAGGCGGTGGGCACCACCGCGACGTGGTAGCGACGCGCCAGCTCGGGACGCCTCGAGACGTCGACCTCCACGAACGGGCGGTCGCCGCGGGCCAGACGCTGCGCCAGCTCGCGGCAGGCGCTGCAGAGCGGGTGGGTGAACCCCACGATGGTGATGCCCGCTGACACGCCTGGACCGGCGGGCGTGCCCCCACCGGCCGGCACGCCCAGCTCCGCCAGGTCGACCGCGCCGACCTCGCCCGGGCGGACGCCGCGGAGCCGGGAGGCCAGGCGGTACAGCTCGCAGCCGGCGCACAGCCCGGTGGTCGCCGCCAGCAGCGCGAGCCCGGCGACGGCCGCGCCGAGGACGACCCCCACGACCGGCAGGCCCACCGCGAAGGCCACCGTGGTGACCCAGAGCAGGGTCGCGCCGACGATGTTGGCGAACCTGGGCGGGCGCGAATCCTCGACCGGTCCCTCGCCGAAGCGCGGCTGCACCACCTCGAAGTAGAAGACGCAGGGCAGGCACCAGCGCCTACCGAGCAGCAGGCCCAGGGTGAGCTGCAGGGCGAGCAGCCCGAACAGCCACCACCAGCCGGTGAGCAGGGCGATGACGGCGACCGCGCCCACGGTCCCCTGGTTGAAGCGTGGGGCGCGGGCGTCGATCACGCCGGTGTCGTGGTAGGGATGCGCGGTCGACGGCCTGGTCGTCGCCATGAGCGTGCCTTCCTCGTCGGGCTGGAGGGGACGCGGCCCGGCGGCACGGTCGCCGCTCAGCGCATGCGAGGCGGCCGCCGGGCCCCGGGACAGGCGCAGGAGGTGACGCGCCCCTGGTCGAGGGCGCGGTTCCGGGTCAGCCAGACGGTCATGCAGCGACGGTGCCGGAGCGCCGGCGGCCTGTCAAGGCGGCACCGTCCGCGGTCGAGCGCCGCGGGATGCGGTACCCACGGCGGGTGTCGGAGATCGTGATCTCCGGTGTCACCGTTGGTCGGCACTCGGAGATCGATCGGCTCTACCGGGGCGTCGCGCGCTTCTTCCCCGAGGAATGGGAGCGGTTCCGGGCCGGCGTGCCGGAGGCCGACGGCGACGGCGGCCTCGTCGCCGCCTACGCGCGCCGCATGGAAGACCCCGACCCGCTGGTGCGGGCACGGGCGGCCAGCGACTGGTGCGCCTGGGAGGACGCGGTCATCTCGCTGGAGCCGAACGGCAAGCCCGACGCCTACAGCGACCGCCCACCGGACGCCCTGCTGGCGTTCGTCCGGATCGCCGCGCACTACTTCGCGCACCGCGCGTGGCTGGAGGACGGGGTGCTGCTGCGCGACGCCGGACGCCTGGCCGGGATCCCGGGCGTCCTGATCCACGGTCGCCTCGACCTGGGCAGCCCGCTCGAGAACGCCTGGGCGCTGGCGAGGGCCTGGCCCGACGCGGAGCTGGTGGTCATCGACGACTCCGGGCACACCGGCAGCGGCACGATGTCCGACCGGAAGCGCGGAGCGCTCGACGGCTTCGCCGGACGCGGCTCGCGCTGACCGGCGGGCGGGCCTCAGTAGCCCAGCCTGGCGAGCTGCTTGGGGTCGCGCTGCCACTCCTTGGCGACCTTGACGTGCAGGTCGAGGTAGACGCGGGTGCCGAGCACCTGCTCCAGCTCGGTGCGGGCGCGGGTGCCGATGTCGCGGAGCACGGAGCCGCCGCGGCCGAGGATGATCGGCTTCTGGCTGCTCCGCTCGACGAACAGGTCGGCGCGGATCACCAGCAGGTCGCGCCGCTCCTCCGGCTCTCCGCGGCCCTTGGCGCCGCCTCCCTCCCCCGGCCCCGGACGCTCGCCGCGCCCGCGGGGCTCTGGGGGCTGCGCCCGCTCCCTCGGCCCGATGGGGACCTCCTCTGGCGGACCCATCTCCTCGACCACCACGGCGATCGAGTGGGGCAGCTCCTCGCGGACCACCGAGATGGCCTTCTCGCGGATGACCTCGGCGACGAAATGGCGCTCCGGCTCGTCGGTGACCTGGCCCTCCGGGAACAGCGGCGGGCCCTCGGGCAGGTAGCGGAAGATCAGCTCGGTGAGCACGTCGAGCTGGTCGCCGGTGAGCGCCGAGATGGGCACGATCTCCGCCCAGTCGCCCAGCTCGGTGACTTCCTGGAGCGATGGCACCATGCGCTGGGGGGTGGCGGCGTCCAGCTTGTTGACCACCGCCAGCTTCGGGGTGTCGATGCTGGCCAGCTCGGCGGCCAGGAAGCGGTCGCCGCGGCCGACGCCGGCGGCGGCGTCGACCATGAAGCAGATCAGGTCCACCTCGGCGAGGGTGCCGCGCACCAGGTCGTTGAGGCGCTGGCCGAGCAGCGTTCGGGGCTTGTGCAGGCCCGGGGTGTCGATCAGCACCGCCTCGCCCTCCGGCCGGCGCAGCACCCCGCGGATCACCGAGCGGGTGGTCTGCGGCTTGGATGACATGATCGCGACCTTCTGGCCGAGCAGCGCGTTGAGCAGCGTGGACTTGCCCACGTTGGGCCGGCCGACCAGGGCGACGAGCCCGGACTTCACCGGCCAGCCCCCGGTCCGTGCCGGAGCCGCTCCGGCCCGAAGCCGCCGGGCAGCAGCTCCTCCAGTGTGGTGACCATGAGCTGATCGCCTGACTCGCCGGCCAGCAGCACCCGCAGAGCGGGGCCGTTGGGGAACTCGCGCAGCACCTGGCGGCAGGCGCCGCAGGCCGAGGCCGGCTTGGCGCCGTCGGCGGCCACGGCGACCGCCTCGAAGCGGCGGTGCCCGGCGGCGACGGCGGCGACCACCGCCGCCCGCTCGGCACAGATGGTCAGGCCGTAGGAGGCGTTCTCGACGTTGGCGGCGCTGACCACCTCACCGCCCTCCACCCGCAACGCCGCGCCGACGCGGTAGCCGGAGTAGGGCGCATACGCCATCGCTCTGGCGGCACGCGCGGCGGCCACCAGCCGCCGATCCTCCTCGGTCAGGGCTTGCTGGCTCACTGCTTGCGCGCCTCGGCCGCGGCCTGCTGGTCCTTGGAGGAGGGCCGCGGGAGGCGATGGATGCGCACGCGGCCGATGCGGCGGCCCTGGACGCGCTCGGCCCGCAGCGACAGGCCCTGGAACTCGACCTCCTGGCCCTCCTTGGGCACGCCGCCGATGAGGTTGAGCAGCAGGCCGCCGATCGAGTCCCACTCGGTGGCCGGCAGCTCCATGTCCAGCAGCTCGTTGACCTCGTCGATCGACATCCGCGCGTTGACGCGCCAGCCGCCGTCGGGCAGCGGCTCGACGTTCGGCTCCTCGCGGTCGTACTCGTCGGTGATCTCGCCGACGATCTCCTCCAGCAGGTCCTCGATGGTGACCAGGCCGGAGGTGCCGCCGTACTCGTCGATGACGATCACCATGTGGCTCTTTCGCCGGCGCATCTCGCGGAGGCAGTCGGCGGCGCGCATGGACTCCGGCATCACCGGCGCGGGCCGCAGGATCTCGGCGAGCGGCTTGTCCGCCTGGCCGTCGTGGAGGCTGCGCAGCACGTCCTTGGCGTAGGCCAGGCCGACGATGTCGTCGATGTCGCGCCCGTACACGGGGATGCGCGAGTAGCCGGTGCGCAGGATGACCTCGAGCACCTGCTCGAGCGAGCAGTCGACCGACACGACCACCATGTCCGGCCGGGGCACCATCACCTCGCGGAGGATGGTGTCGCCGAACTCGAAGATCGACTGGATCATCTCGCGCTCTTCGTCCTCGATGACCTCCTCGCGCTCGGCCTCGTCGACGATCGCGCGCAGTTCGTCCTCGGAGACGAACGGTCCGGTCTTGAGCCCTTTGCCCGGTGTCACGATGTTGCCGATGCCGATCAGCAGGCGCGTGAGCGGCCCGAGGATCGGCAGCCGGGTGAGCCACCACACCACCGGCGCCACCCGGAGCGCCGCCTGGTCGGTGTGCTGCACCGCGTAGGTCTTGGGCGCGACCTCGGCGAAGATGAAGGTCACCACCGTCATGATGCCCGCCGCCAGCGCCACGCCGAGCCCGCCGCCGACCAGCCGCTCCAGCACCGAGGTGAACAGCGAGGTCGCGGCGAACTGCACCACCAGCGTCAGGAACAGGATCAGGTTGAGCGACCTGGCGGTGTTCTCGACCAGCTCGCGGAGCTGGCGGGCTCCGCGCCGGCCCTCCTCCTCGAGGTGGACCGCGCGGATCCGGTTGGTGCGGGTGACGGCGGTCTCGGACATCGCCAGGAACGCCGCCACGCCGGTGAGCAGGACCACGGCGACCAGCGTCCAGATATCGCCGGTGGACAGCTTCATTGCCGCGTCTCCGAGCGCCAGCGCGACAGCAACTCCTCGGTGCGGGCACGCATCTCCCGCTCCTCCTCGGGGTCGGCATGGTCGAAGCCGCACAGGTGCAGGACCCCGTGCACGGTCAGCAGCTCCAGCTCGGCGTCCAGGCTCTGGCCCTCCCGCCTGGCCTGCTCGGCGGCGTACGAGGGGCAAAGGACGATGTCGCCGAGCAGCCAGGGCGCGTCGTCGTCCTCCTCGTCCTCCTCGTCGTCCAGTTCGTCGTCGGCGGCGTCGCCGTAGCTCGCGCCGGCGAAGCCGCGCGGCCCGACCGGGCCGTCCGGCGGTCCGGAGGCCGGCGACGGCCCGTCGATCGGGAAGGCCAGCACGTCGGTGGGCCGCTCCTCGCCCATGTAGCGGCTGTTCAGCTGGGTCATCACGTTGCGGTCGACCAGCAGGATCGAGATCTCCGACTCCTCGACGCCCTCGCCCTCCATGGCCAGCTTCGCCAGCCTGGCCAGGGCCTCCTCGTCGACCGGCTGGTCGACCTGTTCGTTGGCGACGAAGACGCTCACGCCGGCTCGCCCCCCCGGCGAGGTTTGCGGCGCCGATGATGCCCCGGCGCTTTGGCTGGCTCGGAACCGTCCACTACGACCTGGCCTCGTCGTAGCGGCGGTAGGCCTCGACGATGTCCTGCACGATGCGGTGTCGGACCACGTCCCGCGAGGACAGGTACATGAACGCCAGGCCGTCGATGCCGGTCAGGATCTCGCGGACGACGTTCATGCCGGAGTGCTGCCCGGTGGGCAGGTCGATCTGGGTGATGTCGCCGGTGACCACGGCCTTGGAGTTGAACCCCAGCCTGGTCAGGAACATCTTCATCTGCTCCGGCGTGGTGTTCTGCGCCTCGTCGAGGACGATAAACGAGTCATTAAGGGTCCGACCCCGCATATACCCCAAAGGGGCGACCTCGATGGTGCCGCGCTCCATGAAGCGGGCGATCTGGTCGGCGTCCATCATCTCGTAGAGGGCGTCGTACAGGGGCCGCAGGTACGGGTCGATCTTCTCGGAGAGCGTGCCCGGCAGGAAGCCGAGCTTCTCGCCCGCCTCCACCGCCGGACGGGTGAGGATCAAGCGGTTCGTCCGCTTGGAGAGAAGTGCCTGCACCGCCACGGCCATCGCCAGGTAGGTCTTGCCGGTCCCGGCCGGACCGATGCCGAAGACGATCGTGTTGTTGCGGATGGCGTCGACGTAGCGCTTCTGCCCGGTCGTCTTGGGGGTGATGGAGCGCCCGCCGCGCACGGTGATGACCGCATCCCCGAACACCGTCGAGGGACGCTCGCCGCTCCCGTCGCGGACCATGTCGATCGAGCGGCCGACAGTCTCCGCCGTGAGCGGGCTCCCCCGGTCGAGCAGGCTGATCAGCTCCTGGAACAGGCGGGCGACCCGCTCGGCGTCCTCGCGTTCGCCGGCGATCGTGATCTCGTTGCCACGGACGAACACCGTGCTCTCGAATGCCGCCTCGATCAGCTTGAGCAGCTCGTCCCGGGTGCCGAGCAGGCTCACCATCGCGTGGTTGCCAGGGACCTGGACGTTGACCTTGACCTGAGTTGTGGCTTCCTTGACCTGTGTTGGTTGTTGCACGCTGACTAGATGCCCCCTCCTAGGGGACGACAGAACGCCCGGCCGCAACGGTCGGAACCAGCCGAGTATAGCCGGCTGGGCCGGGAGACTGCCGCCCCTTTTGACCGGCGGCGGGAGCCGCGGCGGAGTGGCAGCGGCTACCCCCGCTCCGCCAGGTACTCGCGGCCGAGCTCGCGCATGCGCGCGTGCATGCCGCCGTAGACGGTGCGTTCGGGGAGGTACTGCTTGCGGAGCTTGGAGACGACCGTGTAGTTGGGGTCGCAAACGTTGGCGACCGGCGTCTCGCTGGTCTGGGTGACCAGCTGGTAGCCGTCCAGCGTGTCCAGGCCGAAGTCGCCGGCGAGCCACTGCACCAGGTCGGCCTGGGCGATCCGGAAGGCGTCCTCCAGCGGCCGCGCCGAGCCGGCGGTCATGACGTGCGTGTCGGTCTCCAGCCGCGGCCACGGGGTGGCGGCGCCCTTGACGAGGTCCAGCACCAGCACCGTGTCCATGGCGGCCTCGACCGCGACGCCGCAGGTCTCGCCCTCGCCCTGCCGGCAGTGGCCGTCGCCCAGCGAGAACAGCGCCCCCTCGACGTTGACCCCGAGGTAGCAGGTGGTGCCGGCGCGCATCTCGGGGGTGTCCATGTTGCCGCCGTGGGCGTCGGGGACCAGCGAGGAGCGGGCCTCGAAGCCGCCGGGCGCCACGCCGACGGTGCCGTGCATCGGGTCCAGGGGCAGGTCCACGGTGTAGTGCCCGTCGGCCGTCCGGTAGGTGACCGTGCGGCGCTGCCGGTCGACCTGGTAGATCCAGACCACCTCCGGCAGCGGCTCGTGGAGCATGGCGGTGGTGTGGGTGGCGCTGAGCGCGCCGAACAGCGGCACCGTGGTGGAGGCCGCCCAGTCCCGTGACGGCTCGATCGAGACGAAATGGACCGCAAGCGTGTCGCCGGGCTCGGCGCCCTCGATGTAGAACGGGCCCGTCTGGGGGTTCACGAAGCGGAAGTCGACCACGCGCGAGACGACGTCCTCCGGGCCGCGGACCCTGCCCCCGAAGGCGTCCTCGGTCCAGACCTCCAGCACGGTGCCGGGCCGCACGCTGGCCACCGGCTCGACCCCGCCGAAGGTCCAGGCGAACTGCGACGGGTCGGGGCGGAAGCTCACCACCTCCAGGTTCGTCACGCTGGCTCCTCCTGCGCGGTCGGGGCGATGGCGGTGCCTGCGCCAGCCCTGAGCGTCACACGGCCGCCTCCCGGGACGCGGCCGGCTCGGTGGGCTCCTCCAGGAAGACTCTGCCCGTCTCACGGACGCGGTCCGGGTGACGCCGGTACAGGAAGACCAGGTAGATGACGCCCAGGACGAACCAGCTCCCGACCACCAGCCCGGTCAGGCTGATCGGGTACGGGAGCGGGCTCACGAACTTGAACAGCGACTTGCCGATGCCCAGCGCGGTGAAGAACGCCGGCACGAACGCCAGGATCCCCAACACCGGCACGACCCCGTGCAGCACCAGGTTGAACTCCGAACGACGCTGGCGCGCGTAGAACAGCATGCAGGCCAGGTTCACCAGGATGTAGATGGTGATGATGATCGCCGTGTCGATCGTGGCGATCAGCGCGAAGGCGGTCAGCGGCCCGTACTGCTTGCCCAGCCACAGCGACACCACCAGCGCGAACACGAACTGCACCGTCACCGCCACGTACGGCGAGCGCCTGGTCGGGTGCACCCGCGCGAACGCCGACGGCAGCAGCCGGATCCTCCCCATCGCATACCACGTCCGCGTGGTCGCGTTGGCGGCCGCGTTCGAGTTGGCGATCGCCGAGTTCGCGATCGCCAGGAACACCACCACCCAGCCGGCGCCCCACACCTGCCGCGCCAGCCCGTCCCACGGGTTGCCGTTCCCGAACTTGGCGAAGTCCACCATCTTGTCCGGCCCGAAGAACACCGTGGCCGCATAGGTGGTGAGCACGTAGAACACGCCGATGCCCAGCGCCGAGTAGATCACCGCCTGCCCGATCGTCCGGCGCGGGTCCTTGGCCTCCTCGGCCAGCGGCGCCGCCGCCTCGAAGCCGATGAACGCCAGGATCGTGTAGATCGACGCCGCCGCGATCCCCGAGAAGCCCGTGAACCCCGCCACCTTCGCCTGCCCGGTGCCGAACACCGACAGCGTATTGGCGTCGCCGGCCTTGACGATCAACCACAGCGCCAGCGCCAGGAACACCCCGATCTCGAAGATCCCCAGGATTGTCCCCACGCCGGCGCTGATCGTCACGCCGAGATAGCCGAGCGCGAACACCACCACCGCGGCAACCACCGCCGACACCACCCACCAGGTCTCGAACGACCAGCCGAACTCCGTCTGCAGCACCCCACCCACCACGTTGCCGAAGATCAGGTACAGCAACGGAGCCACGAACGGCTCGGCGAACGCGTAGCCCCAGGCGACCAGGAAGCCGAAGGCGGGGTGCAGGCCGCGGGCGGTGTAGGTGTAGAAGCCGCCGGCCGACGGCAGGTGCTTGGCGAGCTGGCCGATGGAGATGGCGACCAGCAGGCAGGCGACCAGCGCGAGGATCACGGCCAGCGGAAGGGCGCCGCCGGCGAACTGTGCGCCGACGATGATCGAGAAGGCCACAGCCGCCGCCGGCGCCATGTGGGTGATCGACTGGAACAGGACTTCTCTCAGGCCGATCGCCTCGCGGGCGAGGCCGGTGGACGGACTGGTCTGCGCCATGGCGCACCTCCTTGTCGGACGCCTCCCACCGCCATAACGGCATCGGCGCAACGGTGGACCACGACCGCCTGGAAATCAAGACAAGTCCGAAGTGCCCGACTCGGTCGAAGCGACGCGCATGGACAGGGTCGCGCCGCCCGGGGCGCCGGCCCGAGGTGCCGACACGGCCCTGTCGCCGGCCCGGGGCACCGGCACGGGCCTGGCGCGCCCGCCGCTACAGATTGCGGATGGCCACGGGCTCGACCTGGTCGGCCGGGTCGAAGCCGAGGATGCGGCCGTAGAAGTACAGCTCCGCCTCCAGCGCGAGGCGGATGGTGGAGGCCCCGCGGAAGCCGTGCTGCTCGCCGTCGAAGGCGAGGTAGGCGTGCGGGATGCTCTTGGCCTCCAGGGAGCTGGGCATCCGCTCGGCCTGGGCCGGCGGGACGACGGCGTCCTCGAGCCCCTGGAGCAGGATGACCGGGCAGGACAGCAGCTCGGTGTGGTGGATCGGCGATCTCCAGGACCCGTAGGGGGCGGTGGGCACGGCGGCCTACCCCGGGGGCCAGCGCAGCGGGCGGCCGCCGAGCACGTGCAGGTGCAGGTGCTCGACGGACTGCCCCGCGGCCGGCCCGATGTTGGTGACCACGCGGAAGCCGCCGGCGACGCCCTCCTGGCTGGCGACGTCGTTGACGGCGCGGACCAGGTTGGTGAGCAGCTCGCCGTGCTGCTCGGTGAGCGCCTCCAGGCTGGGGATGTGGTCTCTGGGGATGACCAGCACGTGGGTGGGCGCCTGCGGGTTGATGTCCCGGAAGGCGAGCAGGTCGCCGCGGTCGAGCACCACGTCGGCGGGGATCTCGCCCTTGGCGATCCGGCAGAACAGGCAGTTCGGGTCGTACGTCAAGCGGCCGGCACCTCCTCGACCTGGCCTTCCATGCCTTCGTTGTCGGCTCGGACGCCTCGCACGGCCACCAACCGGTCGACCAGCTCCGGACCGCCGGGGAAGCGCACCTTGATGTAGTTGTCGCTGGTCCCCTCGGCGATGCCGTCGCCGGCGCTCTCGACGAGCACGTCCAGGCGCTCGCCAACGTGCGTCTCGTGGAAGCGGCGGCGAAGCTCCGCGCCCAGGCCGATCAGCTCGCGGGCGCGGGCCTTCTTCTCCGGCTCCGGGAGCTGGTCGGGCATGCCGGCCGCGGGAGTTCCCGGGCGCTGCGAATAGCGGAAGACGTGCAGCTTGGAGAAGCCCACCCGCTCGGTGACGCGCAGGGTGGCGGCGAACTGCTCGGCGGTCTCGCCGGGGAACCCGACGATGATGTCGGTGGAGAGCCCGAGCCCGGGGATCTCGGCGCTGGCGTGCTCGACCCGCTCGAGGAACTGGGCGATCCGGTAGGGGCGGTGCATGCGCTCCAGCACCTGGTCGTCCCCGGCCTGCAGCGGAACGTGCAGGTGGCGGCAGACCTTGGGGTCGTCGCGCACCCGCTCCACCAGGGCCGGGGTGACCTGGACCGGCAGCACGCTGGAGATGCGCAGGCGCAGCAGGCCGTCGATGGCGGTGAGGCGGTCCACCAGCCGGGCCAGGCCGTCGCGCTCGCCGGCGTCCTCGCCGTACTTGCCGAGGTGCACGCCGGTCAGCACGACCTCGCGCACGCCCCGGTCCACCTGGCGGCGCACGTCGGCGAAGAGCTCGTCGGAGGGGTAGGAACGCAGCGGGCCGCGGGTCCGCGGGATGATGCAGAAGGTGCACCACTCGTCGCAGCCGGTCTGGGCCTTGATCGCCACCCGGGTCCGCAGCCGCTCCGCCGGCGCGGGGCGGACCATCAGCGGCAGGCGCCGGACCGCCGGGATGCCGGCCACCAGCTCGGCGATGCGGTCCTTGTCGTCGTTGTGGACCACCAGGTCGACGCCGTCGATGGCCTCGACCTCCTCGGGGTTGGAGACCGCGTAGCAGCCGGTCACGACCACCGTGGCGCCGGGGTGCTGCTCGGCGGTCCGCCGGATCAGTCGCCGCGAGGAGGCGGTGGACTCGCGGGTGACCGTGCAGGTGTTGATCACCACCACGTCGGGCTCCTCGCCGGCGTGGGCCAGGTCGAAGCCGCGCGCGCCCAGCCCCTCCAGGGCCTTCTCGGACTCGGCCTGGTTGAGGCGGCAGCCGAGCGTCTTGAAGGCGACCTTGGGGGCGACGGGTGCGCCGCCCGCGGTGAGCGGATGGTCCACGCTTCCTCCAGCCGGACGGGTCGTGTGCGTCCTGGACAGCCTACCCGGCCCTGCGGCGCAGGCCGAGCTCGGAGAGCCGCGCGAGCAGCTCCTCCGGCGAACGGTCGAGCACCGCCGCCAGCACGCGGACGTCCTCGCGCCGGATGGTGAGCATCTTGCCGCCATAGTCGCCGCGCTGCATCTGCAGGATGGTGACGAACTGCTCCAGGGCGCGGGCCTCCGGCTCCCTGCGCAGGGCCAGTGCCTGCAGGTCGATGCACAGGCCCTCGTCGGGCAGGGTCATCGCCCAGGCGGCCGACCCTGTCGGCTGGGGGCCGATGCGGGGCAGCAGGCCGTCCACGCGCACGCCGTAGAACATCGCCAGCCGCTGCAGGCGGTTCACCGAGATGCTGCGCTCGCCGCGCTCGTAGGCGCCGAGCACGCTGGCCTTGAACTCGCCGTCGGACTGGAGCTCGACGTCGTGCAGGGACAGGCCCTTCTGCACCCGGACGTTGCGGAGCCGCTCGCCCACCTGCTCCGCGTAGGACGCCATCCCCCAGCTCCCCTCCGAGCGTGCCGACGGTGGGGCGGACTCTAGCATTGCCCCCTAATACCTTCAATGACCGAAGGCGGGCAATGGACCCCATGGGGGTGTATCGGGGCGTTCGCACCTGCGGCGGTGGCCGCCCGGGTGCCGCCGCGCGGCGGCGAAGGCCCGGCGCCCCCGGGGCGGCGGTGCCCCGGCGACCCGGGCCCGGCGGTGGCCGCCGGGCCCGGCCTCAGCGGCGGATGGCGGGCTGCTGGCCGCTGGTCGCGACGCGCTCGCGCTGCTGGGTCACCGTGTAGTGGGGGTCGTCGGCGGAGGCGATACCGGCGCGGTAGACCGCGAAGCGCTGGCAGGCGGAGCTGAACAGCAGCAGCGCGCCGCCGGCCGCGGCGGCGGCCCTGCGGCGGCCGCCGAGGCCGAGCAGCAGGGCACCGGCACCGGCGGTCGCCGTCGCCAGGTTGGAGAGGCGCCTGGCGCTGCCCTGCCGGTAGGGCTCCGCCAGCGGGCCCAGCCGGCGCCGCATGACCTCGGTGGTGCCGAGCTCCACCAGGGCGCCGCCCACCGCCAGCCGGCGGGCGGGTGCCGCCTCGGCCGGCGGGGTCAGGACCGCCGCCAGTCCACCGGCGGAGGCGGCCGCGCCGCCGGCGAACAGCAGGGGCAGCTCCCGGCGGGCACCGTGCCAGGTGGGCACCGCCGTGTCAGCGATCAGCACGCCGGTGTAGGTCGCCAGCGGCGGCCCGAGCACGCCGGCGGCCACCTCGGCCACGCGGCGCAGCCTCGGGAAGACCCCCAGCCGCTCGGCCACGGCCGCGCCCACCGCGGCCGGCGCCAGCGCCGCCAGGATCCAGCTCCCCACGCTCATTGGCGAGGTCGGCTTGACCACCCGCAGCATGTGGTGGAAGCGCGACGGCCGGCCGAGGTCGTGGACCAGCAGCGGCAGGCTCGCGGCCACGCCCGCCGCCGAAGCGGTCATGGCGTTGGCCGCCAGCCGGTGGTTGCCGGTCAGCCTGGCGGCCAGCGCGAGCGTGGCAGATCCCCCCGCCACCCCGCCGGTGAACAGGTACCAGGCGATCTCGTCGCTCCACGGCGGCGCCTTCACGATCGGCCTGCCGTAATACGAGCGGGCCTGGCCGTCGCCGGCAGCCTCCGGCCGCGGCTCGGCGCCGGAGTGTGGCGCGCTCATCGCCTGCCCCCCAGGAACGCCGCGGCGACCCCGGCGGCCAGCGCTCCGGCGGCCACCGCCGCCGCGCGCCACATGCCTGGCAGGTCCCTGGTGGTGGAGACGGGGTCGGGCGGCAGCCCGTACACCTCCGGTTCGTCCAGCAGCAGGAAGAACGCGCCGGCGCCGCCAACGCCGTCGTTGCCGCCCGACAGGTACAGGCGGGCCTCGTCGACCCCCTGCTCGCGCAGGTCGCCGAGCCGACCGGCGGCCCGCTGGCGCAGCTCGTCGAGCGGGCCGAACTGGATCGAGTCGGTGGGGCAGGCGTGCGCGCAGGCCGGCTCCATGTCGCCCTTGAGGCGGTCGTAGCAGAGCGTGCACTTGAAGGCGCGCCCGTCGTCCTCGCGCCGGTCGATCACCCCGAAGGGGCAGGCCGGGACGCAGTAGCCGCAGCCGTTGCAGACGTCCTCCTGCACCACCACGGTGCCGAACTCGGTGCGGAACAGCGCCCCGGTCGGGCACACCTCCAGGCACGCCGCCGAGCTGCAGTGCTTGCACACGTCCGAGCTCATCAGCCAGCGCATGCCCTCGCGGGCGGTGGGCGGCGCGCCGACCTGACCGCCGGCGCGGGCTTCCGTCACGCCGGCGGCGGCCGCGGCCTGGCCGGCGAGGTCGAGGTCCGGCACCGCGACCGGCTTGCGCTGCTCGATGAAGGCGACGTGCCGCCAGTTGTTTGCGCCCAGCTCCATGGTGTTGTCGAAGGAGGCGCCGGTCCACTCCAGCGGGCTCCCCGGCACCATGTTCCATTCCTTGCAGGCCACCTCGCACGCCTTGCAGCCGATGCACACCGAGGTGTCGGTGAAGAAGCCCATGCGCGGGCGCTCCTCCCCCTCGGCGTAGCCTCCCCCGAAGGTCGGCATGGGCAGCGGTGCGGTGCTCACTGGCGCCCTCCTGTCGTGGCCCCGCCCGGGTTGCCGCCGGCATCCGCGGAGGGGCCTGGGTGCTGGTTCTCCGGGCGATGGCGGTGCTGCTCCACCAGGGCGTCCAGGCGCGCACCGCGTGGCCGGCGGCCCGGCATGACGTCGCAGGTCGCGGCCTTGGCCTCCATGATGTGCACGTTGGGGTCCGCCAGGATCCCCAGCAGCTCGTTGGGCGTGTCTCCGGTCGACAGCCCGTTGGGCCCCCAGTGGTACGGCAGGCCGACCTGGTGCACCACGCGTCCGTCGAGGTCGAGCGGGGTTATGCGCGAGGTCACCATCACCCGCGCCTCCAGGGCGGTCCGCGCGGTCACGATCGTCGCCCAGTCGCCGTGGCGCAGCCCGCGCAGCCTCGCCAGCTCCGGGCTGACCTCGCAGAACAGCTCCGGCTGCAGCTCGGCGAGGTAGGGCAGGGTGCGGCTCATGCCGCCGGCGGTGTGGTGCTCGGTCAGCCGGTAGGTGGTGACCACGAACGGGTAGGCGTCCGCGCCGGGCTCGCCGTCGCTGGGGTTGTAGCGGTTGCCCGGCCGGTCCCAGGTCTGGACCGCCGGGTTGTGCTGCTGGCCGTAGAGCGGGTTGGCCAGCGGCGACTCCCACGGCTCGTAGTGCGCCGGCAGCGGGCCGTCGACCAGCCCGCTGGGCGCGAACAGCCAGCCCTTGCCGTCGGCCTGCATCACGAACGGGCTGCTGCCGTCCAGCGCGGCGTCGGCCGAGGCCCCCTCCGGTGGCTGGTAGTCGGGTCGCTTGGTGGCGGTGAAGTCGGGATTGTCCTCGCCGGTCCAGCGGCCCTTCCCCTCGTCCCACCAGACGTAGCGCTTGCGCTCGGACCAGGGCTTGCCTTCGGGGTCGGCCGAGGCGCGGTTGTAGAGGATCCGCCGGTTGAGCGGCCAGGCCCAACCCCACTCGGGCGCCACCCAGCTCTGCTCGCCGCCCGGCTTGCGCCGGTCGGCCTGGATGATCCCGTCGGCGTAGACCCCGCAGTAGATCCAGCACCCGCAGGTGGTCGAGCCGTCGCGCTTCAGCGCGGTGTAGCCCGCCAGCGGCCTGCCGTCGGCGTCGTAGCCGCCGACCTCGCGGATCACCGCCTCGGCGCTGGGGTCGCCGTAGCGGCCCTCGACCGGGTAGTCCCAGGCCAGGTCCTTGACAGGCTGATCTTTTGGGTCGGTGGACGACTGGAGCTTCCGCCGGAGGATCCTACCCAGGTGAAAGTAGAACCACAGGTCGGAGCGGCAGTCGCCGGGCGGCTCGAGGGCCTTGCGGTGCCACTGCAGCAGGCGCTGGGTGTTGGTGAAAGAGCCGTCCTTCTCGGTGTGGGCGGCCGCCGGCAGGAAGAACACCTCGGTGCCGATCTCGTCGGGGCGCGCGTTGCCGGTCTCGATCTCCGGGCCGTTCTGCCAGAAGGTGGCGCTCTCGGTCATCACCAGGTCGCGCACCACCAGCCAGTCCAGCTTGGCCATGGCCCTGCGGTGCAGCCGGCCGTTGGGCGAGCCGACCACCGGGTTCTCCCCCGGCAGGAAGAAGCCCTTGCACCAGCCGTCGAGCATGCCCATCACGGCCGGGAAGATGGAGTGGTCGCCGGTGAGCTTGGGCAGGTGGCTGAAGCAGAAGTCGTTCTCCGCGGTGGCCGCGTCGCCGAAATACGCCTTGAGCAGGCTGACGGCGTAGTCGTCGGCGTTGCCGAAGAAGCCGGCCGGCAGGCGCACGTCGTCCAGGTAGTCCTGGAGCGTCTCGTGGTCGCCGGCGTGCGGCATCGGCAGGTACCCGGGCAGGAGGTTGTAGAGCGTGGGGATGTCGGTCGAGCCCTGGATCGAGGCGTGGCCTCGCAGTGCCAGGATCCCTCCGCCCGGCCGGCCCATGTTGCCCAGCAGCAGCTGGATGATCGCCGCCGTGCGGATGTACTGGACGCCGACCGAGTGCTGCGTCCAGCCGACCGAGTAGACCACCGCGCTGGTGCGCTCGCGCCCGGAGTTGCGGCACAGCGCCTCGGCGACCTCCAGGAACATCTCCCTGGGCACCCCGCATACCTGCTCGACCACCTCCGGGGTGTAGCGCGCGTAGTGCCGCTTCAGGACCTGGAAGACACAGCGGGGGTGCTCGAGCGTGGGGTCCCTCGCCGGCGGGTGGCCGTGCGACAGCCTGGCGCCACCGGAGCCGTGCGTGTCCCCGGTGGCCGCGTGGCTCACCTTCACCCGCTCCCCCATGCCGGAGGGCATGTCCATACCCTCGTACATCCAGCTCGAGGGGTCGTAGCGTCCCGCGGAAGCGTCGAAGCCAGAGAACAGGCCGTCCAGGTCCTCGGTGTCCTCGAAGTCCTCGCGCAGGATGACCGGCGCGTTGGTGAACGCGGTGACGTACTCCCGGAACTCGCGGCCGCCCGACAGGATGTAGTTGACGACCCCGCCGAGGAAGGCGATGTCGCTGCCCGCCCGGATCGGCACGTACTGGTCGGCCATGGCGCTGGTGCGGCTGAAGCGCGGGTCCACGTGGATCACCCTGGCGCCGCGCAGCTTGGCCTCCATCACCCACTGGAAGCCCACCGGGTGCGCCTCGGCCATGTTGGACCCCTGGATCAGGATGCAGTCAGCGTTGGCCAGGTCCTGCTGGAAGGTCGTGGCGCCGCCGCGGCCGAACGAGGTCCCCAGACTGGGGACGGTCGAGGAGTGTCATATGCGCGCCTGGTTCTCGATCTGGATCGCCCCGAGCGCGGTGAACAGCTTCTTGATGAGGTAGTTCTCCTCGTTGTCCAGGGTCGCGCCGCCGAGGCTGGCCATGCCGAGCGTGCGGTTGACCCTGCGGCCCTGCTCGTCGCGCTCCTGCCAGGTCTCCTCGCGGGTCTTGATGACCCGGTCGGCGATCATCTCCATCGCCGCCTCCAGCGGGAGCTCCTCCCACTGGGTCCCGTAGGGTCGCCGGTACCTGACCTTGGTCTGGCGCAGCGGGTGGGTGACCAGGCTCTTGGACGCCGACCCCTTGGGGCACAGGCGCCCCCGCGAGATCGGGCTGTCGGGGTCGCCCTCGATCTGGGTGACCTGCTCGTCCTTCACATAGACCTTCTGGCCGCAGCCGACCGCGCAGTAGGGGCAGATCGAGCGGACCACCCGGTCCGCCTCCTCGGTGCGGGGCGCCAGCGTCCGCGACCGTTCGGACTGGGAGCCCTTGCCGAGCCCGAGCGGATCCCCCGCCCGCACCTGCCGCACCAGCGGCAGCGAGCCCAGCAGCCGGCCAACCTCCACGGCCATTCCCCCCTCGTCCGCGTCCAGTTCCCAACCTTCAGCGATTACCGCGCGAAGATCAAACGAAACGTCCCGCCGCGGGGTTCCCGCCGAGCGTCAGCGGGTGGAGCCGCGGAGGCGGGCGAAGAGGCCGCCGGGGGTGCCTTCGCTGGCCTCGCCGCGCAGGTCGGCGAGCTGGCGGATGAGCCGGCGCTCCTCCTCGGAGAGGTTGACCGGTGTCTCGACCCGCAGCTCGACCAGCAGGTCGCCGCGCCGGCCGCCCCAGCCGTCGCCGCCGGGCACGCCCTTCTTGCGGAAGCGCTTGGTCGTGCCCGCCTGGGTGCCAGGCTCGACCTCGATGGTCAGCTCGTCGCCGTCGAGGGTCTCGAGCTGCACGCTGCCACCGAGGATGGCGACCGTCATCGGCACCGCGATCCCGCAGAGCAGATCGTCCCCCTGGCGGCTGAAGACCGGGTGGGACGCGACCGCCAGCTCCACCCACAGGTCGCCCGGCGGCCCGCCGTACTGGCCGGCGTGGCCGCGGCCGGGCAGGCGCTCGCGCATGCCGTCCTCGACCCCCGGCGCGATGTCGACCGTGATCGAGGAGTCCTTGGCGATCACGCCCTGGCCGCGGCATTTGCTGCAGGGCGTGCGGATCTCCTGCCCGGTCCCCTGGCAGAGCTGGCAGGTCGAGGCGGTGACGATCTGGCCGAGGATCGACTGGCGCACGGTGCGCTGCTGGCCGGTGCCACCACAGCGCTCGCAGACGATCGGCTCGGTCCCCAGCGCCGCGCCGGAGCCGCCGCACTGGTCGCACTGGCCCGCCAGGCGCAGCGACACGTCCTTCTTGGCGCCGAAGACCGCCTCGACGAAGTCCAGCTCGACCCGCACCCCGGCGTCGGCTCCGCGCCGGGACCGCGAGCGGGGCCGGCGGCCGCCCCCGAACGGGCCAGCGCCGAAGAACTGGCCGACGAGGTCCTCGAAGGTGGCCATGAAGGGGTCGCCAGCGCCCGCGCCGGTCCCCATCAGCCCCTCGACGCCGTCGGCCCCGAACGCGTCGTAGCGCTGCCGCTTGTCGGGGTCCGACAGCACGCTGTAGGCCTTGTTCAGCTCCTTGAAGCGATCTTCGGCCTTGGCGTCGTTCGGGTTGGCGTCAGGGTGGTACTTGCGAGCCTGCCGGCGGTAGGCACGCTTGATCTCCTCCTGGGTCGCCTCACGACTGACCCCGAGCAACTCGTAATAGTCGGCCAAGCGTCTCCCCTGCTCTTCCTCCGACCCTCACCTGGCAGCGCCAGGCGCGACTCGCGCAACCCGATGTTCCGTCACCGTTCGACGTCGTCCAGCACGTCGCCCAGGTAGCTGGCCACAGCTTGCACCGCCGCCATGGTGCGAAGGTAATCCATTCGAGTGGGGCCGAGCACCCCGATGCTGCCGATGGTATCGCCTGCCGGGTAGGTGGAGGTGACCACCGAGCAGGCCTGCATCCCCTCCATCTTGTTCTCGGAGCCGATCACCACCGAGATGGCGCCCGAGATCGCGCCGCCCTGGCCGAAGGAGGCCTGCAGCAGCCGCAGCACCAGCACCTGCTGCTCCAGGAGCTGGTAGACGCTGTGGATTGTCTCGAGCTCCTCGAAGGCCCCTGGCACCGAGAGATGGGCCTGGCCGCCGAGCCAGACGCGGTCGGTTCTGCGGTCGCTCACCATCTGGCCGATCACGTCGGCCAGCACCGTGAACAGCCAGCGCGCCTCGGCGGGGACGGACCCCTCCATGGCCGACAGCACCAGCTCGGCGCGGTTGAGGCGCTCCCCGGCGAGCCGCTCGTTGATCCGGCGGCGCAGGTCCTCGAGATCCTCGACGCCGACCTCCTCGTCGGTCTCGACCAGCCGCTGCTCGACCCGGCCCGTGTCGGCGATCAGCACCAGCATAACCACCTGGGAACCGAGCCGGACCAGCTCGACGTGACGCACGCGGGACCGGTCCAGGGCAGGCGGGGCCACCATGGCGGTGTAGTGGGTGAGGCTGGCCAGCAGCAGCGAGGTGCGCTGGAGCGTCTCCTCCAGGCCGGCCGCGCCCTCCAGGTAGCGCATGACGGCGTCCTGCTGGGCACGCGCCAGGTCGCCGACGCCGGACAGCGAGTCGACGTAGTAGCGGTAGCCCTGGTCCGTCGGGACCCGGCCGGCGCTGGTGTGCGGGTGCGAGAGGAAGCCCTGCTCCTCGAGCGTGGCCAGCTCGTTGCGGATGGTCGCCGAGGAGATCCCCAGCGAGTAGCGCTCCGCCAGCGCCTTGGAGCCGACCGGCTCGGCCGTCTGGATGAACTCGTGCACCACTGCACGCAGTAGCCGCGCCTTGCGATCATCGAGGCTCACGGCAATCCCTCCCCGACGATCGGCCGACCTCGTCCTCCGATCGAGGGTAGCAGTCTCACCATGCGAGTGCTAAGCATGTCGAGGTCATGGCGGCGCCTCCGCGGCCGGCGTTGCTGACCGTTTCGCGAGGGTCTGGGCGCGGACCCGCTCCAGCTCGTGGGGCGGCAGGATGGTCGGCTCGCCGACCTGGACCGCTTTCCAGTAGAGCTCGGCGAGGAACTCGACCTGCATGGCGTGCTCGACGGCGGCGTCGAGGTCGGTGCCGACCGTGAGCACGCCGTGGCTGGCGAGCAGCACGCCGTTGTCAGCGCCGAGCGCCCGCACCGCGCCCTCCGCCAGCTCCGCCGTACCGTAGGTGGCGTAGGGCGCGACCCGGACAGAGTTGCCGAGCGGCGCGATCACGTAGTGGACGGCCGGAATTTCGCGGCCGAGCACCGCCCAGGTGGTCGCCCACGGCGAGTGCGTGTGGACGACCGCTCCGACGTCGGCCCGCGCCCGGTAGACCTCCAGGTGCATGGCCAGCTCGCTGGAGGGGCGGTGCGGCCCCTCCTGGACCCCGCCGGGGCCGACGACCAGCACGTCGGCCGGATGGATGCGCCGGTATGGCAGCGCGCTCGGGGTGATGGCCACCGCCCCGCTGGCGGGGTCGCGCACGCTCAGGTTTCCCGAGGTCCCCTGGACCAGCCCCGCCCGCTCCAGCTCCCGCCCGGCCTCCGCGATGGCGGCCCGTATCGCTTCCAGTCGTCTTCGAGGGGGGAGCTGCGCTCCCCCCTCGAGGCTCCCCCCTCGGCGTGGCATGGGTGCAGGGTCTCGCGAAGCGGAGTGCCGGTAAAGAGCGCTCGCGCCAGGTCAGGCGACGGGCCCGGGGGCAAGTGGGGTTACAGGGCGGCGGGGGGAGGCAAGCTCCCTCCTTGGCCGGTTTCGGGCGACGCGGGCCGCCGCCGGGGTCTCGGCGGACCCGGCCGCCACCCCGGTCAGGGAGCGAGACGGCTGACGACCTCGCCGTGCATGAACATGCCGCGCTCGGTCAGGCGCAGGCCTGGGCCGGGGGCCAGCAGACCGGCGGATCGCAGCTCGGCGGCCTCGGCGCCGGCGGCCTCGACGCCGAGCGCGGCGGCCTCCCGGGCGTCCAGCCCGTCCAGCGTGCGCAGCCGCAGCGCGAGCGCTTCGAAGCGGGCCTGCTCGCCGTCCAGCGCCTCCCGCCCGAGGGTTGGCCGGCGACCGGCGTGCACCGCAGCCAGGTAGTCGGGGACGCCAGGCACGTTCCAGCTCCTCGGCCCGAACCCGTCGGGCCCCGGCAGGAACTCGTGCGCACCCGCTCCCAGGCCCAGGTAGGCGCCGCGACGCCAGTACGTGCGGTTGTGGAGGCTGGCGTGCGCCGGGAACCCGTCGGGCCCGCGGCGGCCGCGCGCCCAGTTGGACACCTCGTAGTGGGCGTAGCCGGCGGCGTCGAGCACCGCGCATGCCCGCTCGTAGCGGTCGGCCAGCGCGTCCTCGTCCGGCTCGGCCATGCGGCCGGCGGCGACCATGCGGCCGAACCTGGTGGCCGGCTCGATGGTGAGCGCGTAGGCGGACAGGTGCTCGGGGCCGATGGCCACGGCCGCCTGCAAGGTCTGGTCCCAGGAGGCGGTGTCCTCGCCCGGGCAGCCGAAGATCAGGTCAAGGTTGAGGTCGAGCTGCCGCCCGGCCGCCGACGCGGCCGCCCGCAGCGTCGCCACCGCGAGCCCGGCGCGCTCGGCGTCGTGGGTCCGGCCGAGCGCGCCCAGCACCCGGTCGTCGAAGCTCTGCGCGCCGAGCGACACGCGCGTCACGCCGGCGGCGGCCAGTCCGTCGGCCACCTCCCGGTCGACCGTCTCCGGGTTGGCCTCCACGGTGACCTCGACCGCCGGCGCGTGGCGCAGCAGCCCGCGCAGGCGCTCGAGCACGCCAGCCAGGTCGGCGGGCGGTAGCAGCGTCGGCGTGCCGCCGCCCACGAACACGCTGGTCACCGCGGGCGGTTCGGCCTCCCCCAGCGCGGCCACCGCCAGCTCCGCCTCGGCGGCCAGCGCGGCCGCGTACGGTCGCCGCAGCGCCTCCATCCCCGTGTAGGTGACGAAGTCGCAGTAGTGGCAGCGTGTCTGGCAGAACGGCACGTGCAGGTAGACGCCGAACAGCGACCGGTCCACCAGCGGTCCCGCCGCCGCCGGGGCCAGGGTGGGGCTCACCGAGGGGCCTCCATCCGGCTCCCCGGCCCGCTCGAACGCCCGCGCCTCACCGGCCGGCGTCCCCGTCGTCGGTGCGCAGCGCCGCCACGAACGCCTCCTGCGGCACCTCGACGCGCCCGATCTGCTTCATGCGCTTCTTGCCTTCCTTCTGCCGCTCCAGCAGCTTGCGCTTGCGGGTGACGTCACCGCCGTAGCACTTGGCGAGCACGTCCTTGCGCCGCGCGGTGATCGTCTCCCTGGCGATCACCCGCGAGCCGATCGTCGCCTGGATCGGCACCTCGTACAGCTGCCTGGGGATCAGCTTCTTCAGCTTGGTCGCCATCGCCCGCCCGTAGCTGTACGCCTTGTCCTTGTGGACGATCGCCGAGAAGGCGTCGATCGGCTCGCCCTGCAGCATCACGTCGACCTTGACCAGGTCGGCGGCGCGGTAGCCGCTGGGCTCGTAGTCGAGCGAGGCGTAGCCGCGTGTGCGCGACTTCAGCTGGTCGAAGAAGTCGAAGATGATCTCGGCCAGCGGGAGCTGGTAGCGCAGCTCGACCCGCTCCTCGGACAGGTACTCCATGGTCTGGAGCGTGCCGCGCCGGCTCTGGCACAGCTCCATCACCGCGCCGATGTGGTCCGACGGGCACAGGATCATGGCGTCGACGTACGGCTCCTCGATCCGCTCGATGGCACCCGGGTCCGGCAGCTCGCTCGGGTTCGACACCGTGATCGTCTCGCCGGTGGAGACCGTCACCTGGTAGGCGACGTTCGGCGCGGTGGTGATCAGCTCGAGGTCGAACTCCCGCTCCAGCCGCTCACGCACGATCTCCATGTGCAGCAGGCCGAGGAACCCGCAGCGGAAGCCGAAGCCGAGCGCCGCCGAGGACTCCGGCTCGTAGACCAGCGCGGCGTCGTTGAGCCGCAGGCGGTCCAGCGCGTCGCGGAGGTCGGGGAAGTCGTCGCCGTCGATCGGGTACAGGCCCGCGTACACCATCGGGCGCGGCTCGCGGTACCCGGGCAGCGGTTCGACCCCCCGCTGGCCGGCCAGCGTGACGGTGTCGCCGACCTTGGCCTGGGCCACGTTCTTCAGGCCCGGGATCAGGTAGCCCACCTCGCCGCTGGCCAGCTCCTGGGTCGCCACCGCCTCCGGCGCGAACACGCCGACCTCCTCGGCCTCGGACACGCTGGCCGCGGCCACCATCCGCACACGGTCGCCCTTGCGCACGCTGCCGTCGACCATGCGCACGTAGGCGATCACACCCCGGTACGAGTCGTAGAGGGAGTCGAAGATCAGCGCCCGGGTCGGGCCTTCCGGGTTGCCGGTCGGCGGCGGCACGCGGCGGACGATGGCCTCCAGGAGCGCGGGCACGCCCTCCCCCGTCTTGGCCGACACCCGCAGCATCTCCTCGGCCGGGATGCCAACCACCTGCTCGATCTCGCGCGCCACCCGCTCGGGCTGTGCCGCCGGCAGGTCGATCTTGTTGATCACCGGGATGATCTCCAGGTTGGCCTCCAGCGCCAGGTAGAGGTTGGCCAGCGTCTGCGCCTCGATGCCCTGGGCGGCGTCGACCAGCAGCACCGCGCCCTCGCAGGCGGCCATGGCGCGCGACACCTCGTAGGTGAAGTCCACGTGGCCGGGGGTGTCGATCAGGTTGAGCACGTAGTCGACCCCGTCGGCGGTGTGGGCCAGCCGCACGGCCTGGGCCTTGATGGTGATGCCGCGCTCGCGCTCCAGGTCCATCTTGTCGAGGTACTGCGCGCGCATGTTCCGCTCGCTGACCGCGTGCGTGAGGTCGAGCAGCCGGTCGGCGAGCGTCGACTTGCCGTGGTCGATGTGGGCGATGATGCAGAAATTCCGCAGGCGCGCGAGGTCAGTCGGCATGTGGTCCCGTAGGTATCTCGAGGAGGCTGGCCTCCGGCGGGCTCGTGTGACTCGGGTGCTTCCGCTTCCACCGGGGGCGACCTTGCGAGCATACCATCAGCCCAGGTCGCGGCCCTGGCGCGCCGCCGAGGCCCGTTGAGCGCTCTCCAGCTGCTGTGCTAGCCTCCGTTGACTGCGAACGAGTCTGCGAAGGATCGGATCGAAAGAGCCCAATGGCCAACATCAAGTCCCAGATCAAGCGCAACCGGCAGAACGAGCAGGCCCGGTTGCGCAACAAGTCGGTCCGCTCGGCGCTGAAGACCTACCGGCGCCGCGTGCTCGAGGCGATTGACGGCGGCGACGCCGACGCGGCCGAGGCCGCCTACAAGCGGGCCGCCCGGGCCTACGACAAGGCGGCCAGCAAGGGTGTCATCCACCGCAACAACGCCGCCAACCACAAGTCTCGCCTGGCCAAGTCGCTGAACCGCGAGAGCGCCGCCTAGCGAGAGCGCCGCGGAGCGCCAGCGCCACCGAGCGCGGGCGCGGAGCGCATGTTCACCGAAGGAGGGCGGCCGATGGCCGCCCTTCCGGCTTCTCCCGGCGGGCGGCCCTGCCATCCCGGGCGCGTGAGCGGTTGGGATCCGCCGGCCCAGGGCGGTCGCGGTGGACTGGGGGTCAGCGGCCGCCGGCGCCGGCGATGGCGATGCGCGCGACCACCAGCTCCAGGGCCACGGACGGCGACGGGGTGCCGTTGCGGATCTGCGCGTCGGTCTCGGCGATCAGGTCCAGCGCCCGGCGGAGGACCGAGGGATGGAACCGCCGCGCCTGGGCCGTGAGCTTGCGCACCTGCCAGTCCCGCAGGCCCAGCGCCTGCGCGACCTCGCCAGAGGGCGCGCCGGCCCGCTCGCTCACGAACAGGACGTTGCGGAGCTGGCGCGCCAGCATGCCGAGCAGCCCGATCGGCTCCTCGCCCTGCGCGAACAGCGCCTCCAGGTAGCTCAGCGCGGTCGCCGGCTCCCCCGCCAGGATCGCGTCGGTGAGCTCGTAGCCGCGCCGATCGGCTGTCTTGGTCAGGAATTCGGCGACGTGCCCGGCCTGGAGCGGCGCGGGCGGCGGCACCGCCACGTGCAGCTTGGCCACCGCTCCCGCCAGCTCGCGGAGGTCCTGGCCAACCGTGTCCACCAGCGCCGCGACCAGCCCGTCGTCCGCCTTGCGGCCGAGCCGCCGCACCTCGGCCCGCAGCCAGCTCGACCGCTCCGACGCCTTCAGCCGGGCCACGGTCACCACGTTGGCGTGCTCCTGCAGGTCCTTGAAGAACTTGCCCTGCCGGCCGACACCCTCCGCACGGAGCACGATCACCGTGGTCGGGCTCGGGTCGCGCGCCACCGCCAGCACCGCCTGCCGCCCCCCCGCATCGAGCGAGTCGGCGCTCTGCACGACCACGACCCTCCCGCCGCCGAACAGCGACGCGGTCGCCAGGCCCATCGCGAACCCGTCCGGCAACGAGCCGCCCTGCACCTCCTCGACCGTGGTCTCGGGGCCCAGCTCCGCCCGAGCCGCGTCGACCGCGTCGGACACCGCCCGCTCGGCGAGCAGCTCCTCCTCGCCGAGCACCAGCGTGACCGGCGCAAACCCAGTTCGAGTGCTCATGGCGGGATGCTACCGGTCCATCCCTCCCCGCACACGGATTTCCGGTGCTTTCTCGCGCGCCGGCCGCGGCGCAACCGCTGATGCGACCGGGATCCCCGCCCGATCGGGAGCGCCGCCCGGGTGCAGGCGAGACGGCCGGAGGTTGGGGCGGTCCTCGTTCGGCCATCGAGTCTGGCCGCCCTGGTGCCAGCCAGGCACCTTGCACGTCGTCATGGTGGGTCCGCACCGTGGCGGCCGGACAGGGGGTCGCGTGGCGATGGGTGGCGTCGCTCCTCGACGTTGCCAACCTCGGCTGCTGGGTCCCGGGCACGGAAGCGCCGGCGGCGATGGCGTTCCGCCTCCTGTTGCACGACCAGGGCCGCCGCGCGGCGGCGGACGAGAATGGTGGCGGCCAGCACCGCGATCGCCGGGAGGAGGCGGACGGGGCCGGACAGCGAGATCGAGGCCCCGGGGAGGTTGCCCGCGTGCTCGGCGACGGCCACGAGCGCGGCCAGGAACGGGTCGGCGAGGCGGCAGGCGATGACGGCCACGGCGGTCAGCGGCGGGACCGCCGAGGCGGCGGCGGCGACGACGCCGAGCAGCATTGGCGCGACGGCGAGCGGGACGGCCACGAGGTTCGCCGCCAGGCCCGCCACGGAGATCTGGCCGAACGTGAGCGCCAGGACCGGGGTCGCGCCGGCCTGCGCGCCCAGACTGATGCCGACCGCCGAGCGAACGACGCCGGGCAGACCGCGAGGGAGCACACGCATGGCGCTGGGGCCGAGCCAGAGCACGCCGGCCGTCGCCGCCACCGACAGCCGGAACCCGATGCTGGACAGCAGGGCCGGGTTGGCCAGCAGGAGCAGCGTGACCGCGAGGCAGAGCGCCCGGCGCCCGCCGGGCCCGCGGCCGGTGGCGACGCCGAGCAGGGCGAGGACCGCCATCGCGCTGGCGCGGAGCACGCTCGGCTCCCAGCGCGTCAGCAGCGCGAACAGCGCGATGAACAGGATCCCGAGCGTGGCCAGCAGCGGGCGGCCGGCGCCGAGGACCACGGCGATGCCGAGGCCGGCGGCCAGCACGACCGCCAGATTCTGACCGCTCACCGCCGTGAGGTGCGTCAGTCCCGCGGTGGTGAAGGCCCGGTCCAGGTCGGCGGGCAGCAGCGAGGTGTCGCCGAGTGCGATGCCGACGAGCAGGCCGGCGCGCTCGGGCGGCAGCGTGTCCAGGGCGCGGTGGCGCGCTGCCGCACGCACGCTCTCGCTGGCGCGCAGCAGCCGGGACCGCGACGGGGCCCGGGAGATGATCCGCGGCCGCCGCAGCACCGTGCCGGGCTCGCCGCCGAGCGGGTCGGTCCGCTTGGCCCGCTCGACCCCGGCGCTGACCCGCAGGCGGTCACCGACCGCGATGGGCCCGGCCGCCCGCGGAAGGATCACGCCCACGCGCTCGCGGGTCCGCCGGGCCTGGCCGGCGGACTCGACGCGGCGGGCGGACAGCACCACCCAGCGCCCTCCGTACCGAACAAGGTCCGGCTCCTCGGCCACGGTCGCGTCGACGGTGACCGTCCCGCCGTGCCCGACCAGGCCGACCAGGACCCCGGCCCTGACCGCCGCCGCGCGCGACCCCGCGACGCCGGCGCCGGCAAGGGCGAGCAACGCCAACCCGAGCACACCGTGCGCCGCCGGCCGGGAGCCCATCGCCGCCCACGAGGACCCGGCGAACCCCGCGGACGACCCGGGACGGCCCCACCCCAGGAGCCGGCCGGTACCCGAGGCGGGAACTGGCATGGGTCCCCAGGCGCCGTGGAGAAGCGCACCGGCGAGCAGGACGGCCAAGCCGATGGTCGTGGCGAGCGCCCATGGTGGGAGTGGCCCGGCCACCGCGCCGGCCACGACCCCGGCGGCGACCGCCAGGACCATCGCCACGCCGTCCGGGTCGGGGTCGCGGAGCCTCCTGGAGCGGCCGAGGCCCGGATCGCCGGACGCTCCGCCCGAGGCCGGCCCGGCGGGGGAGGTGAGGTCAGCTTGCACCGGCGACCGTCACCAGGTCCTTCAGGAGCTCGAAGCGGCGGTCGCCGATGCCGGGGACCTGGCGGAGGTCCTCGACGGATCTGAACGGGTGCGCCGCGCGATAGCTGATGATCTGGTTGGCGGTGACCTCGCCGACGCCGGGGAGGGTGTCGAGCTGCTCGGCGGTGGCGGTGTTCAGGTCGAGGGGGACCCCGGGCTGCCCGGCGCCGCCGGGCTGGCCCGGTGTACCTGGGGCGGCACCGGAACCAGGCCCTCCACCGGACGGTGGCGCGACGATCGCTTCGCCGTGGCGGGGGATCCTGATCTGCTCGCCGTCCACGACCTTGCGGGCGAGGTTGACCGCCTCCAGGTCGGCACCCGAGGTCGTGCCGCCGGCAGCCTCGATCGCGTCGAGGACCCGGCTGCCCTGGGGAAGGCGGACGAGCCCGGGGCGCTGGACTCGCCCGACCACGTCGACGGCGATGGTGACGCCGGTCGGCTGCCCGGCGCCGGCGAGCTGTCCGGCGGCCGAGGCGGCGCCACCGCCCGCACCGGCGTCGGCACGCGGCAGGACCAGGCCAGCCCCGCCCGTGCCAGAAGCCCGCGAGGGTGGAGGGTCGGCGGCACGCGGCTGCGCGTTCAGCCACAGGGTCCCGGCGGCGGCAAGCGCCAGGATGGCGATGAACGCGATGGCGATGCGCTGGCGCGCGACGCCGTCGAGCAGGCGCTCGACACGGGCGCGCCAGCCGGCGGGTTCCACGACGAATGGAGACGGCGATGACGGCATGATGCTCCTTGAGGGCTGGGGCCGAGGCGGCGACCGGCTCGGCCGGCGCGGCGGATTGCCGGTTGACCCTAGCCTGCTCGGAGCATCGCTGCGCACGCCCATCCCCAGCCCCTTGACCTGCGCGGACGCGCGGTTCCAAGGACGAGGGACGTGGCCTGGTCAGCCGGGGCCCGAACGCCGGGCCATGGCCGCCAGATCAGCGCTTGGTGACGACGTTGACCAGCTTGGGGGGGACGACCACGATGCGGGCGATGGGCCGCTCCCCCATGGCGGCGCGAACCTTTGGCGAGTCGAGCGCGAGCTCGCGGAGCTGGTCCTCGCCAGTGTCCGCGGGCACCTCGAAGCGGTCCCGCAGCTTGCCGTCCACCTGGACCACGCAGGTCACCCGCTCGACGCGCACCAGCTCGGGGTCGAAGGCCGGCCACGCCGCCACGTGCACCGACTCGGAGTGGCCCAGCGCGCGTCGCCACAGCTCCTCGGCCAGGAACGGCGCCAGCGGCGCCAGCATCGAGGCCAGCCGCTCGGCCGCCGACAGTCGCTGGGCGGCGCTGCCACGGCCGGCCCGCAGCGCGTCGGCCAGGCCGTTGGACAGCACCATCAGCTTGGAGATCGCGGTGTTGAACCGGAACCGCTCCAGGTCGTCGGTGACGGCCTGGGTGATGCGGTGCGCCAGCCGCTCCAGCTCGAGGTCGGGCTCGCCCGGCTGGCCCTCCACCGCGCCGCGGACCGCCCGCCAGACCCGCTGGATCCAACGCCCCATGCTCTCTGGCGAGACGTCGGCCCAGTCCACGTCGTCCTCGAACGGCCCGGCGAACAGCATGGTCAGCCTGGCGACGTCGGCGCCGTGCTCGTCGATGATCTGGGACGGCTCCACCAGGTTGCCGCGCGACTTGCTCATGGCGGCGCCCTGCATCACGACCATGCCCTGGTTCAGCAGCGCCAGGAACGGCTCGGTGAAGCCGACCAGCCCCATGTCGTACAGGACCTTGGTGAAGAACCGCGCGTACAGCAGGTGCAGGATCGCGTGCTCGATCCCGCCGGTGTACTGGTCGACCGGCATCCACTTGGCGACCCGCTCCGGATCGAACGGCCGGTCGGGGTCCAGCCCGGTGTAGCGCAGGAAGTACCAGGACGAGTCCACGAAGGTGTCCATGGTGTCGGTCTCGCGCTTGGCCGGACCACCGCAGGTCGGGCAGTCGACGTTCACCCACCACTCCACCGCGGCCAGCGGCGAGCGGCCCTTGGGCAGGAAATCGGTGACGTCGTCGGGCAGCAGCACCGGCAGCTGCTCGTCGGGGACGCGCACCTCGCCGCAGGAGGGGCAGTGGACGATCGGGATCGGGCAGCCCCAGTACCGCTGCCTGGACACCAGCCAGTCGCGCAGCCGGAAGTTGACCGCCGGCTCGCCCAGCCGGCGCCGGGCCAGGTCCTCGGTGATGCGGCACTTGGCCTCGGTCCACGGCAGGCCGTCGTACGACTCGGAGTTGACCAGCCGGCCGTCGCCGGTCCAGGCCTCCGCCAAGGTGTCGCCGTCCAGCAGGTCCTCGTCTTCGGGCTGGATGACCACGCGGATGGGCAGGCCGTACTTGCGCGCGAACTCGAAGTCGCGCTGGTCGTGGGCTGGCACCGCCATGATCGCCCCGGTGCCGTACTCGGTCAGCACGTAGTCGGCCGCCCAGATGGGGATCCGCTCGCCGTTGACCGGGTTGATCACGTAGGCGCCGAGGAACACGCCCTCCTTGTCGCGCTCGGTGGACAGCCGCTCGATCTCGCTCTGCCGCGAGACCCGCTCGCGGAACTCGGCGAACTCCCCCTCGTGCGGGCTGCCGGCGGCCAGCCGCTCGGCCAGCTCGTGCTCCGGCGCCAGCACGAAGAAGGTGGCCCCGAACAGGGTGTCCGGACGGGTGGTGAAGACCCGCACCCGCTCGCCGGTCCCTTCCACCTCGAAGTCGACGTGCGCGCCCTCGGAGCGGCCGATCCAGTTGCGCTGCATGGTCAGGACCTTGTCGCTCCAGCGGTGCTCCAGCCCGGCCATGTCGTCCAGCAGCCGCTGGGCGTAGTCGGTGATCCTGAAGAACCACTGCGCGAGCTGCCGCTTGACGACCACCGCGTCGCAGCGCTCGCAGCGGCCGTTGATGACCTGCTCGTTGGCGAGCACGGTCTGGTCGTTGGGGCACCAGTTCACCGGCGAGGCCTTGCGATAGGCCAGGCCGAGCTCGTGCATCCGCAGGAACAGCCACTGCGTCCAGCGGTAGTAGTCGGGGTCGCAGGTGTTGAAGGTCCGCGACCAGTCGAACGAGGTCCCCAGCCGCCGGAAGGTCGCGCGCTGCGCCTCGATATTGCGGTAGGTCCAGGTCTTGGGGTGGACGCCGCGCTTGATGGCGGCGTTCTCCGCGGGCAGGCCGAAGGCGTCCCAGCCGATCGGGTGGAGCACGTTGTGGCCCTGCCGCCGCTTGAAGCGCGCGATCACGTCGCCGCCGGAGAAGGCCTCCAGATGCCCCATGTGCAGGTCGCCCGACGGGTAGGGGAACATGTCGACGGCATAGAACCGCGGCCGGGTCGTGTCGTTCTCGTCGGCCCGGTAGAGCGCCTGCTCCTCCCATGCCGCCGCCCACTTGGGCTCGACCTGCTGCGGATCGTATCGCTCGGGTTCCACCGTCGATTCACCTGCCTGCCGGGAATGCTCGATCTGGAGGGGCGGGCCGGAGGCGCCCGCCCCATACCGGGCAAGCATAACAGCAGGCCAGGAAAGGCTTCCGCGCAGGGCCTCCAAGCCCCTCGCCCAGCTCTGCGCCCCCCGTTGGGCTGCGCAGAATCCTACGAGGTGTCGGTGATGCTAGAGATGGGCGTTTTATTGGTCATCTGGACATTGGGGGTCGCCAGGTGCAATCTTCCCCGCCATATCGTCGAAGTCGTACCAGCCGGACGTAGCTCGCTTCGGGTGGCAAGCGGGCACGCTCCGTGAACGACTCGCCACCCAGAGGGAGGGCAACCGTGGTAACTGCTCGCAATCAGGTCGGCCGGGCCGGTCCATACCGGACCGTGCGCGACTGGCAGCCACCTCGCGCGTACGAGCCGTTCCGTCCGAACGGCGCGGCACCACAGAGCGAGGGCATCGAGGCACTGCTTCGCACCACCGAGGTCGCGCGCCGGCTCCAGGTCAGCGCGCGCACCGTGCTCGCCTGGGCACAGGCCGGGAAGCTCCCGAGCATCCTGACCCCAGGTGGTCACCGCCGCTACCCGGCGCAGGGGGTCGAGCAGGTCCTTGCGACCATGACCGCCGCCGGCGAGCCACGCCGACGCTGATCATCGACAACGCGACCTACCGACGGCTCGACCAATCGACAGATTGATCAAGCGACATCGATCGTCGCCGGGAGTGCATGCGCGCCGCGTGCGCTCCCGGCGATTTCCTTTGGGCGGCGGGCCTGGTGCCGTACGATTGCGACCGGACTGCTGCGAAACCGGCGGAACGGGTGGTGGTGCTCGCGATGTCTGGCCAGCTCGGGATCCCCAGGACGGCGGCATGGGTCTGGCATAGTGGCCCGCGTTCCATCTTCGGCCTGGACGCGGTGTTCGTTCGCTGCGCCAGCGGCACCAGCCCGGCCCGCGAGGCCTTCGACTACGCCGCCAATTTCAAGCGGTGGGCGTCGGCGCGCGGCCCGTCGGTCGTCCCCTGGACGTGGCTCGGCCCGCCGGCGAGCGCGGACGGTCTCGGCGCCGCCGACCTGCTCTGCGACATCGCGCCGCGCCGACCACTCTACGTGGCCGAGCTGCAGTTCGAGACGCCACCCGACGAGGTGGTCGCGTTCGCCCGGCGCGTCCGCCAGCGCGAGCCGGAGGCGGTGCTCGGCTTCTCCAGCGTCCCGACCCGAGCGGAGGCGGCCGCCGCCGGGGTTCCCTGGGACGCCTGCGTCGAGGAGTTCGACCTCGGCCTCCCGCAGGTCTACACGCCGGCGCAGCGCGAGCTGCTCTTCGAGGACCCGAGCCCGGTGGTGACCGACATGGCCGGCAAGCCGATCCACGTGGCGACCTTCCCGGACAGCGACGCCGGCTGGCTGGAGACGGCGCGGGCGGGGATCAGCCGCCACGCCGGCGCCTCGGCGTGGTCGGTCGACCAGTCCAGCTTCTCGAACTGGCGGCGCCAGCTCAGCAAGCTCGTCACGGAGGAGGAGCGCGCGGAGGCGACCGCGGGGCAGCGGACGCCCGGCGAGGAGGCACTGCTGGCCAACCGGATCATCGCCATCGTGCAGGCGCACCTGGACGCGGGCGGCAAGCTGGAGGACGAGCGGCTGCTGACCGGCGTGGAACGGGCCCTCCGCGACGGCACCGCCTGAGCGGCGCACGCGAGGCGACCCGGGCCCCGCCGGGCGACCCGGGCCCCGCGAACCCGAACCCTGGGACCGGGCCGGTCAGGGACCTTCCGGGGGAGCGTCCGGGGCGAGGTCGGCGAGGAACTTGGCGCAGCGCTCGTCCTCGTCGCGCTCGCCGATCGCGGCGGCGGCCAGGTGCAGCCCCCGGAGCGAGCGGAGGAAGCCGCGGTTGCCCTCGTGCGCCCAGGGGACGCGGCCGCTGCCCCGCCAGCCGGCCCGGCGGATGCGGTCCAGACCCCGGTGGTACCCGACCCTGAAGTAGGCGTACGCCTGGACCGCGCGGCCGTCACGCAGGGCGTCCTCGCCCAGCGCCGCCCAGGCGGCCAGGCAGGTCGGGAAGCGGGCGGCGACGGCCACCAGCTCCTCGGGCGTGGTGGCCCGCTCCAGCGCCTCCGTGGAGCCGTCGGGCTCGGTGATCCTGGTCTCGGCCGGCTCGGTGACCGGTAGCTGCGACATGGTCGGCATGCTACCCGACGCCGGCGCCGGTCATTTCGGCGCCGCGCGCTACCGACGCTTGAACGGCCGGTCCGCGGATGCTCTCATTTGTGTTACCAACGGTAGCCTGCGGGTCGTGCAAGGCTGAGATGCAGGACGGTCGACAAGGAGGCGAGCATGCGGGGAGCCGACGTCGCCGCCGAGCGTGCCGCGATCGACGCCCATGTCAAGGGCCAGACGCTGTGCACGATCCTCGAGCGCAACGCGGGAGTCCACGGGGACCTGCCGGCACTGGCCTGGAAGCAGGGCGGCGGCTGGCAGCAGCTCGACTGGCGCCAGTACCGCGAGCGCGTCGCCGAGGTCGCGATGGGCCTGGACGCGCTGGGCGTCGGCCGCGGCGACTTCGTGGCGATCATGTCCCGCAACCGGCCGGAGCACCTGATCGCCGACCTGGCCGCCGTCCATCTCGGGGCGACGCCCGTCTCGCTCTACAACACGCTGGCCCCCGAGCAGATCGCCTACATCGCCGAGCACTGCCAGGCCAAGGTGGCGGTGGTCGAGGGCCGCGAGTTCATGGAGCGCTGGGAGAAGGTCAAGTCCGAGCTGCCTTCCCTGCGCCACGTGGTGCTGCTGGAGGACGGCGGCGACTTCGCCGACTACCCCTGGGTCTCGACGTGGGAAGCGCTGCTGGCCAGCGGGCGTCAGGCCCTGGCGGCCGGCTGGGAGCGCTTCGACGCGGCCTGGCGGAAGGTCCAGCCGACCGACCTGGCGACGGTGCTCTACACCTCCGGCACCACCGGGCCGCCCAAGGGCGTGATGACCACCCATTACAACGCCATCTGGACGGCCGCGTCGGTGGACCGGTGGGCCGACGACCCGCGCTGGGTGCCCGGCACCAAGTACGTGTCGTACCTGCCGCTGGCCCACAGCCTGGAGCGGCTCAGCGGCCACTACGTGGGCGTCTGGAAGCCCTCGTGCGTGTACTTCTGCGCGGACCTCAACAGCATCATCAAGATCCTGCCGGAGGTTCGGCCCTTCAGTTTCGTGGCGGTGCCGCGGCTGTGGGAGAAGGCGCAGGCGGGCATCATGGCGGCGCTGGCGGCCGAGCCCAACCAGCGCCGGCGCAAGCTCGCGCTCGGGGCCATCGAGGCCGGCCGCCAGGTGGTCCGGCTCCAGCAGGCCAGCAAGCCGGTGCCGCTCGGCCTGCGGATCCGCCGCGCGGTGTTCGACCGTCTGGTATACGCCAAGGTGCGCGAGCGCATGGGCCTCGATCAGTGTCACGTCACCTTCAGCGGCGCCGCGCCCCTGGCCGACGACGTGATGGAGTTCTTCCTGGCGCTCGGCGTGCCGCTCCGCGAGGGCTACGGGCTGACCGAGTCGACCGCTCCGGCAACGCTCAACCTTCGCCACAGGTTGAAGGTCGGCACCGTGGGACCGCCACTGCCCGGCGTGGAGATCCGCCTGGAGCCCGACGGGGAGCTGCTGCTCCGGGGCGGCAACGTCGCCGCCGGCTACTACAAGGACCTCGACCAGACCGCCGACACCTTCGACGAGGACGGCTGGCTGCACACCGGGGACCTCGCCCAGGTCGACGACGAGGGCTGGGTCCGCATCGTCGACCGCAAGAAGGAGCTGATCATCACCGCGGGCGGCGAGAACATCTCCCCCTCCAACCTGGAGAACCTGCTCAAGGCGCACCCGCTGGTCGCCCAGGCGTGCGTGGTCGGCGACCGCAGGCCCTACCCGGCGGCGCTGATCGTGATCGACGGCGAGGCGGCGCCCGGCTGGGCGACCGCGCACAGCCTGCCGTACACGACCCTGGAGCGCTTCGCCGCCGACGAGCGCGTGGTCGCGGAGGTCCAGAGCGCCGTCGACGCGACCAACCAGGCGGTCGCCCGCGTCCAGCAGATCAAGCGCTTCGTCATCCTGCCTGGCGAGTGGGGCGTGGAGAGCGACGAGCTGACGCCCACCCTCAAGCTCAAGCGCAGGGTGATCCACCACAAGTACGCCAAGGAGATCGAGCGGCTCTACGCCTGAGCGGCCGGCGGCAACGCCTCACCCACGGAGGCCTGGCCGGCCTGCTGCCCCTGGCCGACCACCTCGCGGGCCACCTCGCGGGCGGGCAGGAGCCCGACCGGGCCGAGGTCGGCCGCCGGCTCGGGTTCGCCGGCCAGGGGCAGCAGCAGCTCGAAGCGGGCGCCGCCCTCCACGCCGACGGGCTCGGCGACCCGCAGGTCGCCACCCTGGGCGCGGGCCAGTCGGCGGGCCACGTACAGGCCCAGGCCGACGCCACCGCCACGGCGTGAGGAGCCCTCCTCGTCGAGCCGGATGAAGCGCTCGAAGATTCGCTCACGCTCGGCGAGGGGCACACCCGGCCCGCCGTCCTGGATCGCGATCAGCGCGTGCGCGCCCTGGGGGCGCGCCTCCAGACGGATCGCCACCCCCTCCGGCGAGTGCCTGGTGGCGTTGTCGAGCAGGTTGGTCAGCACCTGGAGCACCGCGTCCGGCGCCGCGCGCACCGGCAGCGAGCCGTCCAGCGACACCACGATCGGCTGGGTGGGGTCGGCCCGCCTGGCGACCTCGCAGGCCTGCCGGGCCAGGTCGGAAACGTCGACCGGCGGGGCGGGCAGGCGCTCGCTGGGGACCTGCTCGAGCGTGGCGGCCAGCAGCAGGTCCTCGATCAGCTCCCGCAGCCGCCTGCCCTGGCGCGCGGCCATGGCGATGAACTCGCCCTGGAGCTGCGGCGTGAGCAGGTGGCCCCGCTGGTCCAGCGTGGCGATGGCGCCGAGCACGCCGGCCAGGGGGGTACGCAGCTCGTGGGAGACGGCCGCCAGCAGGTTCTCCTTGAGGCGCTCGCTCTCCTGGAGCCGCCGGGCGACCGCCTGCTCCGCCTGCGCCAGCCGCGCCTGCTCGGCGGCGACCACGCGAGCGGCCGCCATCGCCGCGTCCGCCGCCGCACGGTTTGCCTCGGCGTCGATCGCCGCCTTGCAGGCCAGGTGCACGCCGATCATCGGCAGCGGCAGCAGCACCGCCAGCGCGATGCTCCGCTGGGCGACCACCAGCACCAGCGGGGCCATCGCGACCATGATCGCCTTCGGCAGGAGCTCCACGCCGCTGCCACGCCACAGCCGCAGGTCCAAGGGCGCCTGCTGGTGCAGGGCCACGACGATGCCGACCAGCGACTTGTTGACGAGGAGATAGATCGCCGCGGCGACGAAGAACGCGGGAAGCTGGCTGACCTGGAAGGGAGGCCGCACCCCCAGCGCCAGCAGTACTGACCCGCCGGCGGTCACCGCGATCGCGTACTGCGCGGCGTTGAACGCGGCCTTCTTGGCGGCCTTGCGATGGAAGATGTCGCTGGCGATCGAGCTTGCCGCCAGTCCGAGCGCGGTCGGCGCCAGACCCCAGCCCAGCAGCATCGCCAGGCTCAGGCAGGTGGTGGTGGTGATCGATTCCAGGTTCCCGCTGCGTGGCAGGACGATGTAGCGGATCTCGCCCACCACCATGAACAGCCAGCACAGCCAGAAGATCGCGGACATGTGCGCCAGCGACCGCACTCCACCGCGGATCGCCAGCACGAGCAGAATAGAGCTGCCGGTTGCCGTCACGGCGACGACGTAACCGTTGATAGCCGACCAGCGGGGACGACCGGTCATTGCCCTCGTTCCCTGGGAGTGGGACAGGGACCGATAGCACACCACTTCGCCCCGGCATTGTCGAGCCCGGGGCGAAGTCGGTCAGATCAGTCGGGCTAATTCCACCTGTTGCCAGCGCCCACGGCCGCCACGAGGGCGGCAAGGGAACCGAGCATGAGAGCGATGCGAGCGAACCGTCGCTTCAAGAGCGCCACGACTCTTCACCTCCCTCGACGGGCGGGAGCGGACGGGAGTCAGTCGAGGCATGGACATGAAATATCAGATTAGCTTGAATCAGTATTTGCAGTCGATCTTCTCGGAGACGTCGATCCAGTCCCCTTCGGGGAATGTGCACGACAATCGCGCATCGCTTCCACGCTGGCGAAGCTGCTCGTGTTCGCCCGATCCAGTATCGTTCCAAGCTCGTCGCGCGCCGAAACCTCCGCGAGGCAGCCTGACCTGGAAGCTCGCTGCACGGAGCCCGACTCCCCCGGGCCGGCGCGCTGGGCCCTGATCCCGCCCACGGCACGTACGTCAGTTCGTTCTGGAGTGGCGCTCCGGGCGTCGCCTGCGTGACCAGCCCCCGGCTCGCGCGTCCCTCTCAGAGCGACCGAGGGAAGGGCGTGGGATGGGGATGGACCCGGCGATGCCGGCGTCCGGGACGCGGCCGCAGCGCTTCCGGGACCTGTTCGAGCACGCGCCGGTCGCGTACCTGGTCACCGACGCGGCGGGCGTCATCACGGAGGCCAACCGGCTGGCGGGCCGCCTGCTTGGCGCGGCCCCGCGCTCCCTGGCCGGCCGCCCGCTGGCGCGGTTCCTCGCTCCCGAGGACCGCTGGGCGCTCCAGGACCGCCTCCGGCTGGCAGGCGGGCGGGACGGGACGCAGGAGTACGACCTGCGCCTGGAGCCACGCCGGAGCGCCGCAGTCCCGGTCCGCGCCACCATCGGCGTGACCCGCGAGCGCTCCGGGGCCGTCCGTGAGCTCCGCTGGCTGCTGCGCGACCGCCAGGCCGCCGCGGCCGGCGAGGCGGCGGGCAGTGGCCCCCTGGACCGCGCGGCCGGCGGTCGACCCGCCCCGGCCGAGCAGGCCCTGGCCGGCCGTGACGACCTCGCCGGCGTCCTGGAGGAGGTCGTCGGCGCGGCGGCGACGCTGCTGCACGCCGACGGCGCCGGGCTCATGCTGAGGTACGAGGATGGCGGCCTCCGCTGGGTGACGGCCACCGGCAGCGACGAGCTCGCCTTCGAGCAGGCGCAGCGCGACCTCGGCGAGGGCCCGTGCATCGACGCGCTCGACCGCGACGAGGTGGTCTGGAGCACCGATCTGCCGGGCGACGCGCGCTGGCCGCGGCTGGGCGCCGCGGCCACCGGCAGCGTCCGCGGCGTGCTGGCCGCCCCGGTCGGCGCGGCTGGCCGGCCGGTCGGCACCTGCACCGTGCTGACCAGCCGGCCACGGCGGTGGAGCCTGGCCGACGTTGGCGCGATGCGTGCCTACGCCACCGTGCTCGGCCGCCTGCTGGCCACCGCGACCGACGCCAGCCGCAAGCGCGAGCTCGCCGACCAGCTCCAGCAGGCGCTCGACCGCCGGGTGCTGATCGAACAGGCCAAAGGCGTGCTGATCGCGCGCATGGGGGTGAGCGCCGACGAGGCGTTCGCGCTCATCAGGAGCACGGCCAGGTCAGGGAACCGCCGGGTCGCCGACGTGGCTGGCGACGTGATCGCCGGGCTCGTCCCCGAGCAATAGCGCCGCGTCTCGCCGCATCAGGGACCCGGGCCTCGCCGGGTCAGGCGCTCACCGCCGGTGGCGCCGAGCCCTGCTCGATGCGCTCCAGGCGGTGGTGCACCTCGTAGCGGTCGCCACGGTAGAACGAGCGCACGTACTCGACGATGTTGCCGGACTGGTCGTGCGTCACCCGCTGGAACAGCAGCGCCGGCTGCTCCATGTCCACGCCCAGGATCTCGGCCTCCTCCTCGGTCAGCCGCACCGCGCTGGCCCACTGGTCGGCGGCCGCGACCCGCGCCCCCCAGCGCTCGGCCAGCAGCGTGTAGAGCGACACGTCGGTGAGGTCGGCCTCCTCCAGCCCGGGGAAGCGGCTGGCCGGCAGGTAGGAGCGCTCCAGCGCCATCGGCTCGCCATTGGCGGTGCGGACCCGCTCGATCTGCACCACCGCGGTCTCGTGGGCGACCTGGAGGTGCCGCGCGATCACCGCGCTGGCTGGGGCGACCTCCCGCGCAAGCACGACCGAGCCGGGGACCATGCCGCGCGCGAGCATGTCCTCGGTGAAAGAGGTCAGGGTCTGCGGCTGCCGGAACTTCGGCTCGGCCACGAAGGTCCCGCTCCCGTGCACCCGGTAGACCAGGCCCTTGCCGGCCAGCTCGTCGATCGCCTGCGTGACCGTGGCCCTGGCGACCTCGTAGCGCTCCGCCAGGACCCGCTCCGACGGGAGCCTGGTGCCCGGCTCCAGGTTGGCGATGAACCCCTCCAGGATCTCCTGGAGCTGCTCCCCCTTGGGCCGCTGGTAGGAGAGGTTGGGAGGTAGCGATGCGAGCAACGTCCCCTGCCGGCTTGCTTTCATGCCAGGAGTGTATCGGGTCGCGACGCGGCCGCCATCACGCGTTCGCGGTCAGCCGCCCGGAGACCCGCCTGGCCGCCACCTGGCGCGCCCACATCGACCTCGTGGCCAAGGTCGCGCTGCTCGAGGACGCCACTCGCGAGGAACCAGCGGAGCGCGGGACCCAACGCGGGCGTTGAGCCGAACCGTTGTCGAACAGGCATGGTAATCTCCAGGTGATGCCATTCTACGCAGATCTCCATATTCACTCGAAGTACTCAAGAGCGTGCAGCCGGGATTGCGACCTCGAGCATCTTGCGTGGTGGGCCCGCCGCAAGGGAGTGACCGTGGTGGGCAGCGGGGATTTGACCCACCCCGCTTGGTTCGAGCACCTCCGCGAGAACCTGGAGCCGGCCGAGCCTGGCCTGTTCCGCCTGCGCGCCGAGCAGGACCGGGAGGTGGAGCGGACGCTGCCGGCCTCGTGCCGCGGGCCCGTGCGTTTCATGCTCTCGGTGGAGATCTCCACCATCTACAAGCGCGACGAGCGCACCCGCAAGGTCCACCACCTGGTCTACGTGCCGGACCTGGACGCGGCGGAGCGGTTCAACCGGAGCCTCGGGCGCATCGGCAACATCGCCTCGGACGGCCGCCCGATCCTCGGCCTGGACTCGCGAGACCTGCTGGAGATCACGCTGGAGAGCGGGCCGGGGTCGTACCTGGTGCCGGCGCATGCCTGGACGCCCTGGTTCGCGGTGCTCGGCTCCAAGTCCGGCTTCGACACCGTCGACGACTGCTACGCCGACCTGGCCGACCACATCTTCGCGCTGGAGACGGGGCTGTCGTCGGACCCGGCGATGAACTGGCGGGTCTCGTCGCTGGACCGGTTCCGGCTGGTGAGCAACTCCGACGCGCACTCACCGCCGATGCTCGGCCGCGAGGCCTGCGTGTTCGACACGGGGATGGACTACTTCTCGATACGGCGCGCGCTGGAGACGGGCGACGGCTACGGCGGAACGGTCGAGTTCTTCCCCGAGGAGGGCAAGTACCACCTCGACGGCCACCGCAAGTGCGACGTGTGCATGGAGCCGGCCGAGACCAGGCGCCACCGGGGGCGCTGCCCGGTCTGCGGCAAGCCGCTCACGGTCGGGGTGCTGCACCGGGTCGAGGAGCTGGCCGACCGGCCGGAGGGCACCCGGCCGGACGGCGCGGCGGGCTTCCGCAATCTCATCCAGCTGCCCCAGGTCATCGGCGAGATCCTCCGGGTGGGTCCCAAGAGCAAGGCGGTCGCCGCCCAGCTCGCGACGCTGACCGACCGGCTCGGCCCGGAGCTTGGGATCCTGACCACGGCGCCGCTGGACGAGGTCGGGCGGGTCGGCCCTGCACTGCTGGCCGAGGCGCTCGGCCGCCTGCGCGCGGGCCGTGTGCTCCGCGATGCCGGCTACGACGGGGAGTACGGCGTGATCCGCCTGTTCGAGCCCGACGAGCTGGAGCGCCCGGCCAGCGCGGCGGTGCTGTTCGAGCCGGCGCCCCGGGCGACCGCCAGGCCAGCGGCGGGCCGTGCCTGGGGGACCACGGGATCGGTCCCGGAGGAGGCCGCGGCGGTCACGGCTCCCCCGCTGGCCCGGGAGGCAGCGGAGGCGGTCGCCGCTCCCGCGCTCGCCGCGGAGGCCGGCGGGGCCGGGCGCGGCCCGACCACCGGCCCCGCCTCGCCACTGGACGGGCTCGACCCGGACCAGCGGGCGGCGGCGGCCGCGGTGGGGGGCCCGCTGCTGATCGTGGCCGGGCCGGGGACCGGCAAGACGCGCACGCTCACGCACCGGATCGCGCACCTGGTCGCGGACCGGGGCGTGGCGCCGGAACGCTGCCTGGCGATCACCTTCACCCGCCGGGCCGCCGAGGAGCTCCGGCAGCGGCTCGGCGCGCTCCTGGAGGAGCGGGCGGAGACCGTCACCGTGGCGACCTTCCACAGCCTCGGCCTGGCGATCGTCGGCGAGCGGCGTGCCGAGCTCGGGCTCGGCCCCGGCATGCGCGTCGCCGACGAGGTCGAGCGACTCGGGGTCCTCCGCGCGGCCAGCGGCGCCTCCGAGGCGCGGGCGCGGCGGCTGGCCACCGAGATCGGCCGGCGCAAGCGGGAGCGGGCGGTGCGCGGTCCCGGGGCCGCGGCAGGGCCGGCCGCCGAGGTGGACGACCTCCTCGAGCACTACGACAAGGCACTGCGCGAGCGGGACCTGGTCGACTTCGACGACCTGATCGCGCTGCCCGTCGCCCTGCTCGGCGGCGACCCCGAGCTCGCCGCCGCCTACCGCCAGCGCTGGGCCTGGATCTCGGTGGACGAGTACCAGGACGTGGACGAGCTCCAGTACCGGTTGCTGCGGCTGCTCACCACGCCCGGCGGCAACCTCTGCGCGATCGGAGACCCCGACCAGGCGATCTACGGCTTCCGCGGAGCGGACGTCGGCTTCTTCCTGCGCTTCCGGCAGGACTTTCCCGGCGCCGCCACCGCGCAGCTCACCCGCAACTACCGGTCCAGCGCGGCGATCGTCGACGGCGCCCTCCAGGCGATCGCGCCGGGAACGCTGGTGCGCGGCCGCGTGCTGCGCGCCAGCGGCCGCCATGCCGCCCCGCCGCGCCTGCGCGTGCACCGAGCGGCCAGCGAGGCCGCCGAGGCCGAGTTCGTCGTCCACACCATCGAGCGGCTGCTCGGCGGCTCCACCTTCTTCTCCTTCGACAGCGGCCGCGTCGACGGCGACGGCGGGTCCGACCTGTCGTTCGCCGACGTGGCGGTGCTGTATCGCACCGACGCGCAGTCCCCGGCCCTGGTGGAGGCGCTGTCGCGGGCGGGCATGCCCTTCCAGAAGCGCTCCCACGACCGCCTCACCGACCTGCCCGCGGTCCAGCCGGTGCTGCGAGGCCTCCGCACCGCCCTGCCCTGGGGGCCCGCCGGGCCCGCGGCCCCAGGGACCACCAGGGCCGCGTCCGCCGAGGCCACCGGCACCACCGAGCCCGTGCTGGCCCTCCTCCGCCGCGCGGCGGACGCCGCCGGGGTCGCCGAGGCCGAGGTCGAGCCGCTGGTGCCGCTGGCGGCGCGCTGCGGCGAGGACCTGGACCGGTTCCTCGGCGAGCTGGCGCTCGGCGCGCAGGTGGACACCTGGGACCCGCGCGCCGACCGCGTCTCGCTGCTCACCCTGCACGCGGCAAAGGGACTGGAGTTCCCGGTGGTGTTCCTGGTCGGCTGCGAGGACGGCCTGCTGCCGCTGCGGTTCGGCGGGGCCTCCCCGGCTGCCGCGGAACTGGCCGAGGAGCGGCGGCTGCTGTTCGTGGGCATCACCAGGGCGCGCTCGCACCTGTACCTGACCTGGGCGGCGCGGCGCGCGCGGCACGGCACGATCGGCGACAGCGCTCCGTCCCCGTTCCTGGCCGCCATCGACGAGGCGCTGCTGGAGCGGCTGGCTGGCTCCGGCGGCGCCCGGCGCCAGGCGGAGCCCAAGGGCGACCAACTCTCGCTGCTGGAGTAGTCGACTCGGCGCGTCCTGCCGCTTACGCTGGCGACGCCACGAACTTCCCCACCTTCCCGGTGGTCGTCTCGGGCTATCCGTGCTGGACAGGGAGATCCGACATGCCCGACGCCTCCGAGCAGGCCGCCGTGCTCGCCCTGGTCGCCGCCGCACCGCTGGCCTGGCACTGGGCCGGCGCGCTCATCGAGGAGGCCGGCGGGGCCAGGCGCCTGCTGGCCGGCGACCTGCGAAGCCTGGCCTGGCACCACCGCGCCGACGCCGAGGCGCTCGCCCGCGCCGCCGGCCCCGAGCAGATCAGCCGCTGCGCCGAGCTGGCCGCCGGCCTGGCGGCGCGTGGCACCAGCCTGGTGACCGTGCTGGACGACGGCTACCCGGCCGACCTGCACGCCGCCTACGACCGGCCGCCGTTCCTGTTCGTGCGCGGTGTCCCGCCGGCGCCCGGCGGCCGGGTGGTCGCGATCGCCGGCGCCGCCGACGCCGCGCCGCAGGACGTCGAGCGGGCCAGCGGCCTGGCTGACGCGCTGGGCCGCCGCGGGGTGACCGTGGTCGCGGCGCCGCGGACCGCCAGCGGGCGTGCCGCCCTGGCCGCGGCGGTCGAGGCCGGCGGGCCCGCCGTCGCCGTGCTCGACGCCGGCATCGACCATCCGGAGCGGCTGCCGGAAGGGCTCGAGCCGGCCCTGGACGGGCGCTGCGCCATGGTCTCGCCGTGCTGGCCGGACGCGGCGCCGGAGCCGGCCTCGGAGCTGCACGCCGCCGTGCTGAGCGGCCTGGCGATGGCGACGGTGGTGGTCGACGGCGGCGAGGACAGCCCGGTGCCGTTGCAGGCGCGCCGCTGCCTCGACCAGGGCCGGCGGCTGCTGCTGCTGAGCCCGCTGGTGCTGCGCCGCTCGTGGGCCAAGCAGTACGCCGCCCACCCGGGTGTGCTCGTGGTCGACGGCGTCGAAGCCGTGCTGGCGGCCGTGGCCGCCATCGCGCGGCAGCGGGCAGGGACTGCCGGCGATGCCGCGGCCCTGACGGCGCGGCGGCGCTGACTTGCGGACCTCGGGTTGATCCCCTCACCGAGGTAGGGACAACCCCAGGTGAAACCAGGGTGACTCCCGGATGTTCGCCCGCCGGTCGACCTCGTACGGTCTGGAGCGGTCAACCCAAGCCGCCGCAGCGCCAGCACGAGAGGAACCCCCAATGAACAACCTTGCCGCCCGAGCGGGGCGGTGGAGCGCGTCGCACTGGAAGACGGCTGTGATCGGTTGGATCGTCTTCGTGATCGCCGCCTTCTCGCTCACCATGCTCGTGCAGACCCGCGACCTGACCAACGCCGAATCCTCGACCGGCAACAGCAGAGTCGGCGAGGAGATCATCGCCAAGGACGGCTTCCCGGAGCGCGCCGGCGAGAGCGTCATCGTCCAGCACTCGGGTCTCCGCGCCGACGACCCACCCTTCGTGGCGGTGGTCCGCGACGTGGCCGCACGGCTGGAGGGGACCGCCAACGTCGAGGATCTGGAGGCGCCGTCTGGCCGCGGCGGCGCGGGGCTGATCAGCAAGGACGGCCATTCCGCACTGGTCAACTTCCAGATCCCCGGCTCCGACAACCAGACCTCCGAGCGGGTGCAGCCGATCCTCGAGCAGGTCCGCTCGCTCCAGCGCGCCCACCCAGGCTACGTGATCGAGGAGTTCGGCCAGGCCAGCGCCAACCGGGAGCTGGACGCCACCATCGGCGCCGATCTGCGGCGCGCCGAGCAGCTCTCGCTGCCGATCTCGCTGCTGGTCCTGGTGGTGGCATTCGGCGCGCTGGTCGCCGCCAGCATCCCGGTGGTGCTGGCGTTCACCGCCGTGCTGGCCACCTTCGGTCTGTCCGCCCTGATCAGCCACCTCGTCCCCAACGGCGGTGACACGACCAACTCAGTGATCCTGCTGATCGGTATGGCGGTCGGGGTCGACTACTCGCTTTTCTACCTGCGCCGCGAGCGCGATGAGGTCGCCGCCGGGCGCGATCGCGCCAGCGCGTTGCGGATCGCCGCGGGCACCTCCGGCCAGGCGGTGCTGATCTCCGGCGCCACCGTGATCGTGGCCATGGCGGGCATGCTGCTGGCCGGCGACGGCACCTTCTCATCGATCGCCGTGAGCACCATGGCGGTCGTGCTCGTCACCATGGTCGGCTCGCTGACCGTGCTGCCGGCGCTGCTGTCCAAGCTCGGCAACCGGGTCGAGCGCGGCCGTGTCCCGCTGCTGGGCCGGCGCCGGGGCGGATCGCGCGAGCGGCAGCAGGCCAGCGGCGTCTGGTCGCGCGTCCTGGACCGCGTGCTGCGCCGCCCGCTGGTCTCGGCGATCAGCGCCGCGGTGTTGCTGCTCCTGCTGGCGGTGCCGGCGCTGGGCTTGCGCACCAAGACGACCGGCCTGGCCGACCTGCCCAAGAACCTGCCGGTCATCAAGACCTACCAGCGCATTCAGGCGGCCTTCCCGGGCTCGTCGGTGCCGGCGGTGGTGGCGATCCAGGCACCCGACGTCACGGCTCCGGCGGTACGCACCGCCATCGACGACCTGCACCGGCGCGCGATCGCCTCCGGCAGGATGAGCGAGCCTGTCCAGGTGCGGGTGAGCCCGAACCGGACGGTCGCGCTGGTCGACATCCCGCTGCAGGGCAACGGCGAGGACCGGACGTCGATCCAGGCGCTCGACACGCTGCGGGGCGACCTGATCCCCGCGACCGTGGGCAAGCTCGACGGCGTGCGGGTCGGCGTCACCGGGGACACCGCCGGCACCAAGGACTTCAGCCAGCGGCTGCACGAGCGCCTCCCGCTGGTGTTCGCCTTCGTGCTCGGCCTGGCCTTCCTGCTGCTGCTGGTGACCTTCCGGTCGATCGTGGTCCCCGCTACGTCGATCCTGCTCAACCTGCTCAGCGTGGCCGCCAGCTACGGCATCCTGGTGGCGGTGTTCCAGCACGGCTGGGGGGCGTCCCTGATCGGCGCCAGTCCGGTCGGGCCGATCACTTCGTGGCTGCCGCTGTTCCTGTTCGTGGTGCTGTTCGGGCTGTCGATGGACTACCACATCTTCATCCTGAGCCGGGTGAAGGAGCTCGTGGACTCGGGCGAACCGACGACCGATGCGGTGGAGCGCGGCATCAAGGCGACCGCCGGCACGGTCACCAGCGCGGCCGCGGTGATGGTGGCGGTGTTCGCCATCTTCGCGGGGCTGCGGATCATCGACATCAAGCAGCTCGGCTTCGGCCTCGCGGTCGCGGTGCTGCTGGACGCCACCATCATCCGCGGGGTGCTGCTGCCAGCCACCATGGCGCTGCTCGGCGAGTGGAACTGGTACCTGCCGAGGTGGCTGCGCTGGCTGCCTCGGGCCCACCGTAGCGACCGCGCCCCGCTCCGCGGGGGAGTGGACGGCGTGCCAGGGGTTGCCGACCTGGGCGCTCCCGCACACGAGGGCGGCGAGCCGGCGTACCAGCCGGCACGCATGCCCTGACGTCCACACGGCGATCGGCGGGGGGCTCCGGCTCCCCGCCGATCGCGGCTTGTCAGTGGCTGGTGCGGGCGATGCGGCCCCGCCGCTGCTCAGGGACGAGGTCCAGGTAGTCCTGGTGGCGGGCGATCCAGACGGAGATGAACGGGCACAGGGGGTCGACCTGGAGGCCCGCGGCGCGCGCCTGGTCCAGGACGGCCCTCGCCAGCTCGGCGGCGACCCCCTTGCCCTCGAACTCCGGCTCGACCTCGGTGTGGATCAGCACCAGCGTGTCGCCCTGCCGCAAGTAGTCGACGAAGCCGGCGCGCCGGTCCCCCGCCCAGGCCTCGTAGCGGTCCCGCTCCGGGGCGTCCCGCACCACGATCTCAACGCTGTCGTCCATGGCCTCCGTCCCGTCCTCGCCCGGCGCCAGGGCACGCGCGCCGGCGGCCCCGGCCGGCTGGCTATCCGACCGAGCACGACTCTACGCGCGACGGCGGGCCACCCACATCGGGCGACCCGCCGCGCGGCCCGCGCTCAGACGGCGTGCTGGTCGGTGCGGAAGGCGCGTGTGAGGTCAGGGAGGTCATCCATGCGGGGGGAGCCCGCTCCCCCAACGCCCTCCAAGGTCAAGAGTCTTCGGGGGTGGGGCGCTCGGGGAGAGCGGCAGGTGGGCGACGAGTGCCGTGCCGTGGCCCGGGCGGGCCTGGATGTCCAGGGTGCCGCCGGCCATCGCGATCCGCTGGCGCATCAGGGTGAGGCCGAAATGCCGCCCGTCCAGGCCCTGGACGCCGGCGGGGTCGAAGCCCACGCCGTCGTCGGCGACCTCCAGCCGGGCGGTGCCGCCGTCCACCGCGACCGTGATCTCCACGGTCCGCGCCTGAGCGTGCTTGGTGACGTTGGTGAGGGCCTCCTGGGCGACCCGGTACAGGACCGTCTCCCGGTTGGAGCCCAACCGCAGCCCCGGCGCCGCGTCCACCGTGCACCTGGTCCCGGTGCGGCGCGCCAGCTCCGCGTCCGCCTGGACCAGGGCCGGCCCCAGGCCGGCCTCGTCGAGCACCGGCGGGCGCAGGTCGACCATCAGCCGCCGGATCGCGTCGATCTCCTCGCCGACCTTGTCCTCCAGTGACTTCACCAGCTCGCGGCCGCGCTCCAGGTCGCCGCGCTCCAGCCGGGACTGCACCAGAGCGGTGCTGTAGAAGATCGCGGCCAGCCGCTGCAGCGGCCCGTCGTGCAGGTCGGCGGCGACGCGGGTGCGCTCCTCCTCGGTGGCCGCCACGATCCGGTCCAGCACCTGCTCGCGCAGGTCGGCGCGGGCTGTCTCCTCCGCCGCCAGCCCGGCCATGCGCCCCAGCACCAGGGCGAACAGGACCGCCGTGCCCACCAGCAGGGTCGGCAGGCCGACCGGCCTCCCAGCGACCGCCTGGACGGCCAGCAGCGTCGGGGTGACCAGCGCGATCCCCAGCAGCAGGGACACGCGCCCGCGGGTCAGCCGCGTCGGCGCCGGGAGCGCGCGCTCCTGGAGCGTGCGGATCGACGGGTGCGGCGCCGCGGCGCCGAGGCAGGCGAACCCGAACAGGTAGATGAAGCCCGCGGGGTCGGGATGGGCATGGACGCCGGTCACCAGGTAGACGGCCAGCAGCGAGTCCGAAGCCAGCAGCGCCACGATGCCGGCCACCAGCAGCCGGAACGAGGTCGTGGGCGGGCCTCCTCCGGCCAGGCGGACGGTCAGCGCCACCACCACGACGCCCAGCAGCGGCGCGCCCAGGTAGTTGAGCTTGTCCGCCAGCGGCATGCCGGTCTGGCGGGCGAAGCCCACCACCAGGAACGTCCAGGCCAGCAGCCCGAGCCCGGTCGCCACGATGAGCGCGTCCATGAGGCCGGCACGGTCGCGGCCGGGACTGCGCCGGCGCAGGACCAGCAGCACACCGACGCCGCCGAGCGGGAGCGCCACCAGGTACAGCAGGCCCGGCAGATTCCGCAGGACCGCGACCGGTGAGTCCGAGAGGAACGGCGTGGTGATGTCGCCAGCCGCGGTCATGCTCAGCGCGATGGCCACCAGGTACCACGGCAGGGGCCGGGACGGCCGGTACCAGCGGACCCCAGCAGGATGGCGACCGAGGAGGCGACCCCCACACTGTCGTGGAGCAGGGTGCGGGGCAGGCCGTGGAGATACGGCGGCCCCGCGCCCAGGACGGAGTACGCGGCGGCCGCCACCAGGCAGCCCGCCAGATACCAGCGCCAGGCGCGAGGGTGCGGCTCGGCGAGCGCTGAGCGTGCCGTCTGGCGCACGGACATTGAGCCGACTCCTGGCGTGGGGCCACGACGGACGAGCAGCCGCAGAGCACTCGATTCCCCCGGCGACCCCCCGTGGCACGAACAGGAAGATCGTATCGAGGCGACAAGATCCGAGTCCAACAGCGGTCTACTGTCGATATCGGAGCCTGCCGTTCGATCATCAAGATGACCGTGCGGTCCCGTCGGCAAGCCCCCGCCGCTCCAGGGCCGCATCGAGATCCGCGACTACGACGTCTTCACGGCGGGCTCCGTCGAGGTCGAGCGCATGCTGCGGTTCCGCGACTGGCTGCGCGCCCGCACCGCCGACCGCGAGCTGTACGCCCGGGCCAAGCGGGAGCTGGCCGCCCGCGACTGGAAGTACGTGCAGCAGTACGCCGACGCCAAGAGCTCCGTCGTCCAGGAGATCATGGCCAGAGCCGATGCCGCCTGGCCCGTCTGACCGCTCCTCCCGGAGCTCCGCCGCCCCACACAGACGGATGTGTCCCTTTGGGGCGCTGACCGCGGGTCACCGAGATCTGTTACGGTCGCGGGCGAGCATTCAGGACTGACGGTCCGCCAGGAGGGCCAGCTGACCGCCACACCGTTTTCCGGTCGTACGGCATGGGCACGGAATCTCAAGACGCCTCTCCGTGAGTTCCTGCGTACCGAGACCGGCGGCGCCGTCTTCCTGCTGGCCGGGGCGCTCGCCGCGCTCGCCTGGGCCAACCTGCACGCTTCCTCCTACCAGACGGTGTGGGCAACGCAGGTGTCGGTCCGCGTCGGGGGCTCCGGCCTCTCGATGAACCTGCGCGAATGGGTCAACAGCGGCCTGATGGCCTTCTTCTTCTTCGTCGTCGGGCTCGAGGCGCGCCGCGAGTTCGACATGGGGGAGCTGCGCGAGCGGCGGCGGCTCACGCTGCCGCTGGCCGCCGGCCTCGGCGGGATGGTGGTGCCGGTGGCCATCTACCTGGCCGCCAACGCGGGCCGCTCCTCCGCGCACGGCTGGGGCATCGCGATGTCGACCGACACGGCATTCGCGCTCGGGATGCTCGCGCTGCTCGGGCGGAGCTTCCCGGCCCGCCTGCGCGCCTACCTGCTCACGGTCACCGTCGTCGACGACATCGTCGCGCTCGGGGTCATCGCGATCTTCTACAGCAAGGACGTCGCCATGCCGGCGCTGCTGGCCGCGCTGGGCATCTTCGCGGTGATGCTGCTGGTCCGCGCCGGCGGCGTCCGCTACGGCCCGGTGTACGCGCTGCTGGGAACGGTCGCATGGGTGGCGCTCTCCTTCTCCGGCGTGGACCCCGTGGTCATCGGCCTGGCCATGGGGCTGCTGACCTACGCCTATCCGGCCATGCGCGGCGACCTCGAACGCGCGACGGAGGCGTTCCGTCTCTTCCGTGAGCAGCCGACCCCCGAGCTGGCGCGGTCGGCGCAGACGGGGGTCGCCGCGGCGCTCTCGCCGAACGAGCGGCTGCAGCAGCTGTACCACCCGTGGACGAGCTACGTGATCGTCCCACTGTTCGCGCTCGCCAACGCGGGGATCACCATCACCGGCGACCTGCTCGGCCGCGCCTTCACATCGCCGGTAACCCTTGGGGTCCTTGTCGGCTACGTCGTGGGGAAACCGATCGGGATCCTCGGCTTCTCAGGGCTCGTCACGTGGCTGAGCCGGGGCCGGCTGCGGCCACCGGTCGGGTGGGCGGCGGTCGCGGGTGGGAGCACCATCGCCGGCATCGGCTTCACGGTGGCCCTGCTGATCGCGACCCTGGCTTTCACCGGCACGCGGCTCGAGGAGGCCAAGGTCGGCATCCTGTCCGCCGCGCTCGGCGCGGCGGCCGCCACCTGGGTCGTCGTGCGGCTGACCTCGCTGCTGCCAGCCCGCTCGCGGACCCGCGCGCTGCTGGGCACCGCCGAGAGCATCGTCGACCTCGCGGCGCCGGTCGACCCGCACCGCGACCACATGCGCGGCCCCCCGGACGCCCCGATCACCATGGTCGAGTACGGCGACTTCCAGTGCCCGTACTGCGGCCAGGCGGAACCCGTCATCCGCGAGTTGCTGGCCGGGCGCGGCGACGTCCGGTACGTGTGGCGGCACCTGCCGCTCAGCGACGTCCACCCCGAGGCGCAGCTGGCGGCGCAGGCAACCGAGGTCGCTGCCCAGCAGGGAGCGTTCTGGGAGATGCACGACCTGCTGTTCGAGCACCAGGACGCCCTGCGGCCCGCCGATCTGGTCCGCTACGCCGGCGAGCTCGGCCTCGACGTCGAGCGCTTCCGCAACGACCTGCGCAACAACACCGGTGCCGCGCGGGTCGCCGAAGACGTCGACTCCGCCGACCTGAGCGGCGTCTCGGGTACCCCGACGTTCTTCATCAACGGACGCCGGCACTACGGCGCCTACGACATCGCCACCCTTTCGGCGGCGGCGGACACCGCCCGGCGGCGGGCAGCGGTGAAGCCGTAGCGGCGCGCGGGCCGCGGCGCGAGCGGCACCGGGTCGCGCCGGAGCGCGAGCGCGCTCAGCCGGCGTTGGCGCTGTCCAGCGCGGCCTGCAGCGACTGGATGTAGCCCTGGCTGGTGTAGGTCGCGCCGCTGACCACGTCGATCTTGGCGCTCTGGGCCCGCAGGACCTCGTCGCGCAGCTGGGGCGCGGCATAGTTGCTGATCTCCACCGACCGGCTTCGGTCGTTGGGCAGTTGCAGGGCCGCCACGTCGACGATCCGGCCGCCCTGGAGCGTCACCCGCACCTGCACCGGTCCGTACTGGGTGTCCACGGCCGGGCCGGTCAGGCGCTGCTTGGACGCGGGAGCGCGGGTCGTGGTGGTCGTGGCGCGGCGGGTCGTGGTGGTACGGCCGCTCGCCGGCGTCGCGCGGGCCGTGGTGGTGTGGCGGGTCGTGGTCGTGCGGCGGGCCGCCGTGGAGTGGCGGACCGCCGTGACGGTCGGGCCGGCGGGTGGCGAGGCGAACGCGGCCGGGCGCCGCTCGAGCAGCCTGGTGGGGTCCTGGGTCTTGTAGGAGAGCAGCAGGACCAGCCCGAACGTGGTGGCGACCAGTGCGAGCAGGACGCGGCGCAAGGTGACAGCCCCCTTCGGTCAGAAGTCGAAATGTTCGGCATGGATGCGCCGGCGCGGCACACCGGCCCGATGCAGCTCGCGGCGCGCCACGTCCACCATCCCCGGCGGCCCGCAGATGAAGACCTCCCGCCCCGGCAGGTCGGGCACCAGCGAGCGCAGCCGGTCGGCGGCCAGCTGGCCGGCCGGGTGGCTACCGACGCGCGGGCCCAGCAGGTAGTGCACGGCAGCCCGCCTCGCGCTGGCGATCCTGCCAGCTCGTGCGGGAACAGCACCTCGTCCGGGGTGCTGGCACGGTAGATCAGGTCCACTCTGCCGGGCCCGGCGGGAAGCGCCTCCAGCAGCGCGCGCAGCGGCGCCACACCGACGCCACCGGCCAGCAGCAGCACCCCACGGCGCCGCCGCGACGTCGCCGTGAACGCGCCGTACGGTCCCTCCGCAAGCACGCACACGCCGGGCCGAAGCCTCCCAAGGCCCCCAGAGTGGTCACCGGACGCCTTGACGGTCAGCCGCAGGAAGCGCCCGTTCGGCGCGGCCGACAGCGAGAACGGGTGGGTCTGCCACCAGCGGCCGGCCGTGAGGAACCGCCAGCGGAAGAACTGGCCGGCCTCCGCGCGCAGCGACTCCAGGTCCCGGCCCGTGACGTACACCGAGACGACGCCCGGGGCCTCGCGCCTGACGGCGGCGACCCGCATGCGGTGCCGCAGCGCCAGCCGCAGTGGCCCACCGGCGCGGAACGTGAGCAGGCACGCCGCGACCGCCAGGTGCGCGCCGCTCCAGGCCACGCGCGCGATCCGGTCGTCGGTGAACTGGGCGCCGACCGCGAGCTGATGGGCGAAGGCGAGCAGCACCGCCAGGTAGGCGTACAGATGCAGGTAGTACCAGGTCTCGTACGCCAGCCGGCGCCGCACGGCGCGCGCCGAGAGCCAGCCCACCCCGACCAGCAGCGCCAGGGCAACCGTGGCCATGAGCACGTCCGGTTCGTCGAGCACCACGCGCGCGGTCTCGCTCGCCATCCCGACGTGCGCTGTCACGGCGTACCCGGCCACGATCAGCACCGTGTGCGCCACCAGCACGGAAACCAGGTAGCCACCGAGTGCCCGGTGGGCGGCGGCGACCCAGTCGCTGCCGATCCGCCGCTCGAGCCAGGGGATCCGGCTCATGAGCATGACCTCGACGAGCAGCAGGTAGCCGCCGAGCAGCCCGCTGACCCGACCGGCCGCGGTCAGCGCCTCTCCAGGGCCGTTGAGCGTTCGGGCGGGTGTGCCGCGCCACCACAGCCACACCACCGTCACGGCTCCGGCCACCAGGGCGCAGAGCAGCATGGCCGCCCGCCCGCGCCGGGACAGGCCGCCGCGCGGCGACCCTCGCCGCCCAGGGACGCCGCCACGCCGCGGGTCGACGCGCAGAGCCGCAACGCGCTTCGCCGTCCCGCGACCATCTGTCCGTGGAGTCGCGCCCGAGACGAGATGCGCGTCATCAAACGTCGGGAGAGTTGACCTCATAACGGAGCCCAAGGAGGCGCTCAGGCCGTCCCCGCCGGCGACACCTCAGCGCGACGCCAGGCCGAGCCGGGAGAGGTCCGTGGCGAGCCGCAGCCCCACGTAGGCGTGGCCGGCAGGCGTCAGGTGCCGCCCGTCGGCGCTGATCATCTGGTTGGCGTTGCCGGACCCCGGGTCGGTTCGCCCACCGGTGATCCATCTCTCCGCGATCGGGTCGATGAACTCCACGTTCGCCGCCCGGGCGGCTGCCCGGGCGGCGTCGCGCACCGCCTGCAGCTCGGGCGACGGCGTGCTGGCTGACGACAGCGGACCGACCACCACGACCCGCGCCCTGGGGAGGCGCCGATGCAGGTCCGCCAGCCCGTCGGTCGCCCTCGACCGGACCATGCGCGCCGAGCCGGCCCGCTCGGCGTCGTCGGAGCCGAGCGCGACGATGACGATGCGCGGGTGGGCGGCGACGACGCAGCCGACCGTGACGGCAAAGCTCGGGTGCCGCGCGTCGCTGCCGCCCGGGGTGGTGAAGCCAGTGCCGGGATGGGCGTCGACCCTGACCTGCCAGCCGAGGAGCCGGGCAGTGACCAGCGGGAAGGCGATGTTGGGGCCGGCCGGTGCGGTCACGGTGCTGATGGAGTCGCCGACGACGACAGCGGTCGGCGTGACGCCGCCGGTCGCGCACGCGGGCGCGCCGGGGCGCAGGGTCCTGGCGATCACGGTGCCGGAGAGCACCGCGGCGGCGACCAGCGCCAGCGCCAGCAGTGCCCGCCCCCGGGACAGGAGTCCGTGACCGCTGGGAGAGGGATCGCTCGGAGGGCTGGGAGTGGGATCGCTGGGATCGCTGGGAGTGGGATCGCTGGCCGCGGGCTCCTCGCGCTTGGCGTCCCGGTTGGACACGTACTGCTGGATGGCCTCGAGCTGCCGTTGCCGTTGATTGTCTTGCTGCTCTGGAGACGTCGCTTCGTCCCGATGCGTCCGGTGCGGCTCGTTCGGCGAGGCCTCCTTGCGCTTGGCGCTCAGGTTGGACAGGGACTGGTGGAAGGCTTCGAGCCGCCGCTGAAGGTCTTCGCGCTCTGGAGGCATCATTCCCTCCCCGTGTCACAGCGGCACCACCTTGCCGGGCCTTGCCGCACGTCAGCTCCGGATCGTGGCGAAGACAATGATGTTGGATCGGTAGTGCCCGGTGGTGAAGTCGAACTGCCCTCCGCACGTCACCAGCCGCAGCGCGGGCGTCAGCGTCGGGTAGTACACCTCATCGGTCGGGAATCGGGTTTTCAGGTACTGCGCGGTCCGCTCGACCACGAACCGCACCGATGACCGGTCGGCGCGGGTGATGTCGATCTCGTCGCCCGGACGCAGCTCGCGCAGCCGGTAGAACACCGCCGGGCCGCGGGTCGAGTCCACGTGCCCGAGGATCACCGCCGACCCCGGGTCGCCTGGTCGAGGGCCGAGCGCGTACCAGCCGGCAACCTCCCACCGGCTCGGCACCTCGACCGTGCCGTCCGCCGCCTGGCCGAGCCGCGCAAGTGCGCTGGCGACGTGGATGCTGGGGATCTCGAGCCGGGCCGGGACGGAGGTTGCCTGGTACTTGCGCGCCGGCTGGAAGCCGCGAGCGGCGTCCAGCCCTGGGGCCGCCTGGTCGGGCGTCCCGCGGCTTGCCTCGGTAGACCGCTCCGCGTGCCGCGCGCCCGACGAGCAGCCGGCCAGCAGCGCCAGTGCGGCGACGCCGGCCACCAGCCCACGCCTTCCCGGTCCCATCACGGCCGCTGTGCTGTCCCGCCGCCGCCGGTCTGCGACCCGCCCACGGGCATCCCTGGCTTGACCGTGCGCTGGATGGCGTCGACCAGGGTGTTGGCGACGCCGAGCATCTGCTCGTAGCCGTGCAGCTCCATCTGCTGTGCCTTGGCGTAGTCCCGTGCCGCGTAGGCGTTGACCTGGTCGATCAGATGCGTGTCGTGGGCCGTGATGGCGCCGGTGAGGGGGACGAAGGCGGCCGGGGTGTGGACGACGCCGCTGAAGTAGGTAGCGAGCGTGACGGCGAAGCTGTGCAGCTTATCCTCGGCCGCGGCCTTGCCCGCCTGGTCGTCGCCGGCGACCGCGGTGGTGTAGGCCATCAGCCCCGCGACGTGGTCAGCCCACGCCGACTGGAACTCGGCGCCCTTCTTGGGGCCGACGATCGATCCCAGCCCTTGCGCCAGCGCGGTGGAGTTGGCGTTGATCTGCGCGGCGGCCGCGTGGAACTCCGGCGACCCGGCGAAGGTCGCCCGCTGCGCGTCGATGATCAGCTCCATGTGCTCGCCGAGCAGCATCGCAAAGGCCGACCGCAGCTTGTTCGGCGGCGCGTCCAGGGCCGCCGCCGCCTTGGGCGGAACGCTCGCTTTGGCCAGCGTGGCGCCGCCGGTGAACATCTGCTCGTAGGCTGAGCGCTCGAGCTGGTACGCCTTGTCGTAGTCATGGGCGGCGTAGGCGTCGAGCTGCTGCATGAGCTCCTGGACGTTCGTCCGTGCGAAGGTCGCGGCGTCGCCTGCCCGGGCCTGGCCGTTGCTCGCCTCAGCCAACCAGGACCCGTAGGCATCGGCATCGGTCATGAGGGCGGCCCGGGCCGTCTGCTTTGCCGAGGCGTCGTTGCCGGCCACGCCGTTGGCATAGGCGAACAGGTCGTCGGTGCGGCGCTGCCACAGCTGTCGGTAACGCTCGCCCTGGGCGCTGCCGTACGCCGACCCGACCAATTGGCTGAGCGCGTCGGTGTTCTCCTGCAGCGACGCGACGGCCGCCTGCCGAAAGTCCGGCGCGGCCATCACCGCGCTGCGCATGAGTCGCGCGGCAAGCAGCGCGTGCCGCCCGAGGAGCTGTTCGAACTGGGCCCCGAGCTGCTCCGGTGACGCCTTGGTGGCGGTACCGGGCGCGGTGGTGGTGGTCACGCCCATGCTCATGCCGTCATGCCCCGCCGCGGAGGATGCGGGCGGCGAGCCGGAGCGGCCGCTCGTGCTGTGGGTGCAGGCAACCGCGCCCGCGAGCACGAAGACGACCAGGGTCACGAGACCGATACGTATGCGCACAACGTCCCTCCAAGGGTAGGTGAATCCCGCGCGACGGCAAGATGGGGAAACGGGCAATTCATCGTGTGAATAGATGGATATATTTCCTGGTCGATATCAGGTGAGCAGTTCCACCAGGGGGAAGGAGCGGTGACGGCGTGGCGGGATCAGGTAGTTCTGGCGGTGTGACGCCCGGATCCTCGCGTTGATGCCGTTGTTCTCGTCGGAGATGGAGTAGGGGGCCTCCCGAAAGTTCGTCCCGTCCGGCATCACACCGTCCATCGCCCTGCGGGCCCGGTGGAACAGGCGGCTGGCTGGCAGGAAGGCCACAAAATGCATGCCGGGAGCGTTGGCGGTGACGAACCCTGTCTCAGGGGACCAGAAGAACGGGTTGTCCAGCGTGTTGAAGTCCTCCCGCAACGGCACCGAGGTCCCCTTGGGCCGAAGCCGGCCGTAGTTGTCGGTGACGTTGGCGCCAAGCCGCGCGGCCTGCTGCAAGAGCGCGTTGTGCCCCAGCAGACCGCCGGCCGCGTCCTGCATGACCTGGTCCATGGTCGAGACCTGTGCGGGACCGTTCGGGATCGTGACGGTCGCCTGATCGGTCGGCACCTCGACGCGGGGCGAAAACATCCGGCTCACGCGCGCCGCGTAGTCGAAGCTCCCGTACCAGACGCCAATATCCAGAAACAGGTGCGACAGGTGCATGGCGCAGCCGGCGGCGAAGTAGCCGCTGGGCCACTGGTCGGTGATCCCAGGCAGGGTCTCGAAACTCACGATGTTGTCGGGGCCGAGCGCCTGCGTCTGGGTGCTGGTGAAACCCATGGTGAGCTGGGCGTTATCGGGGATGCTGTCGGCTCCGGGTACACCCGCGGCCTGGGCCAGCGTCTTGGCGATGCTCCTGGTGCCAAACCCGCGGCCCAGAAAGCCGATGCGCTTGCTGGTCAGCTCGAACAGATCCCCGATATAGGCGCCGCTGTTCTGGTCCTCGAACAGTGCCCGCTCGGCACCGCTGACGATTGCCGAGGAGTCGCTGCGGAACTTGAACATCACCTGGTTGTCCTCCAGCACCACGCCAGGAGGATCACTGGGGAACCCGATCGCATCCAGCACCGCGTACTGCTTGGGGCCCGAGCCCGTCAGCGCCAGGTCCGCCGGCAGGTAGGTGCCCATCAGCGAGGGCACGAAGGTGCGGAAGAAGGGCAGCCCCCAGCCGATCACCATCGTCAACCCCGCCGCGGTGGACGAATAGGGCTTCTCGACGGCTGCGAGCGCGCCCTCCACCCGCCGCTGGGCGTTCTTGAGCGCACTGGCGCTCCAGGTCAGGTTGCTCTTGAGCTTGGCGGTGAAGACGTCGTTGTGCAGCGGGGGGACGGCGACCGTGACGCCGTTGTCGAGGATCACCTCGATCTGGTCGACCAGGTACTGCTCCTGGAGGCGGCGCACCGCTGCTGCCGCCCACGCGCGCGCCGGTCCCCCGCCGGCCTCGTCGAGCACCTCGTACACGCCCCGCGCGGCGATCGAGCCGAGCGTCACCGCGGTCGCGCCCTTCAGGAAACCTCGACGGCCAAACCTGCCGCCCCCAGCAGCCATGCTGCCCCCCTCCGCACGCTACTCCCCCTATGACCTGCATAAACACAAGTCGCCAGTGTTTCGGTCCTGGCGTGAGCGCGAAGTATAGCTGATCTCGGGAGAAGTGTTGGTGGTTGCTTTCTTGGAGCCATATCGTCGCTCCGTCCGGACCTGATGAGGTACCGGGGGATCTATCCCTTGCAGTCCATGGAGAAGTTGTCCACGGTGGCAGTGGGGACGCCGTTGGCGTCGACCGTCTCGTGCATCGTCATGTGGAGCACGTAATTGTCGAAGCCTGTCTGGCTGACCAGCTCGAAGTCGTAGGTGTGGGTGTGCACCGCCGGGAACGGCGGGCGCGCGTACCACTCCTCGTCGTTCGTCGTCGAGTTCGCGTACTTGAGGCCAGTCAGGATGCTGGCGCCACTCAGCTGGCTGTTCAGGTGATTGTCGACCCTGTAGCCGCCGGCGGCGTCGGCGGTGGTGGTGATCACGACGTGGATGTCACCGCTGAGATTGACGATGTCCCCCGGCGTGCACGGATTGATCTCCACCTGCGCCGGGACGTGGAAGGTGACGTTGACGACGTTCTCCGCCAAGGCTGGGGTCGGCCGAGCCACCTGGATCACGAGCAGAGCAAGCGGCACCGCGGCCGCGAGCACAAGCGCAATTCCCCATGGCCTCCAGTGACGATTGTGTTTGTGTCTCGGATGCATGGCTAGCTCCCCACTCGTCCCTATACGCCGGGATGTCGGCGTGGGGTGCTGGCTCCCCACGACCACCACCGTTCAAACGGGGCAATCTTTCTCGTGGGAACGCGCATACATCGCAGGTCTTGCGGCCGGTCCTGTACCTCACCCGGACCGACGAGCGTCGACCGCGGCCATGACGCCAAGCCGCGCGCCGTCCTCGGCCCGAACAGCGCGAGCAGGCTCCCGCGCGGTCGGGCCGGCAGCTTGCGCGCGTCGGTGCTCGGTGCGGGGGCCGTGCGGGGACGGGCTAGGTCTGTGGGACCTCGGGGCGGTCGATGATCCGCAGCCACGAGCCATCGGGCTGGCGGCGCAGGACCTGCACGCGGACGCCCGTGTTGTCCGCTGAGCGGGTCGAGGTCAGCGCCAGGTCCTCGAACCGGACGGTGGGCAGCGGAGTCTCGATACTGAACGTCATCCCTGCGTCGACCAGCCGCTGGTACACAGCCCGGATCGCCTCACGCCCCGTCGTCGGCCGGTCGGCCGGGTAGGCCAACACCGCCTCCGGCTCGTACAGCGCGGCGACGGCTGCCGCGTCGCCAGCATTGAGCCGCTCGGCCACCAGCCGCGTCACATCCTCAGGGTCCATCGCCCTGGCCTCGCCGCTCATGTCGGACCTCCTGATCGAGCGGGGCGTCGCATCGCATGCATCCTCCGCCCGGACGCTACCAGTCCCCACGCGGCCTGTGGCCGGTAGCCGCAGGTCTGCGTGTGCCCGATGTCGGCCTCGCCACACCGACCAGCGCAGCCGGTGGCCACCATCACCGACGGCCCGGCCGGCCAGGGCCGCCAGGCGGCGGACCTGCCGCTGATCCAAGCTGACCAGGCCCTTGCTGGTGCAGATGCGGATCGCATGCCGTCAGACGACCGCCCGGTTCGGAAGCAACAGCACGACGATCACCGTGATCAATGGGAAGAAGACGGCGAGCAGCCCCCACAACAGCGGGCTGTGGCCCTTGCTCCGGGCGATCGACATCGTGGCCGATAGGAAGATGACCCAAAACGCCACGATGATCAGCCACCAGATGAATCCCACGCTATCACCCCTTTCTCGCTAGCGAATCGGGGAGCAGGTTCTCAGAGTGTGGGCTCCTGCGAATCACCCGAACCGGATGAAGATCCAGCCAGCACGCAGCGCTGACCGCTTCGCGGACCGCGAGAACCGGCCAGCCCGATCCCTTATGGGGGCACACCCGGTTGGTCCACAGCTACCAAACCATGGCATCCGACCCTCGAGGACTACTGGCCCACCTTCCCATCGATCCGCTCGCGCAGCAGGTCGGCGTGGCCGTTGTGCCGGGCGTACTCCTCCACCATGTGCACCAGCACCCAGCGCAACGACGTCGCCCCGCGCCACGGATCTGGGATCTTCCCGGTGACGTCGAGGTCGGGCGCCTCGGCCACGAACCGATCCGCGAACGCGACCTCGGCCCGCCAGGTGTCCCACGCCTCCGCGACAAGCTCGGGGTCGGGCACAGCGCCGTCGAAGTCTTCGTCGGGGTCGGACTTGGAGTAGAAGTGCGGCGGCGCGTCCTGCCCGGCCATCACCCGCCGGAACCAGCGGCGCTCGACGTCGGCCATGTGGCGCACCAATCCCAGCAGCGACAGCGTGGAGGGCTCCACGGAGCGATGGGCCAGGTCGGCGGCGTCCAGGCCGGAGCACTTCAATTCCAGCGTGGCGCGCTGACAGCGCAGGAACTCAACGAGCGTGGCGCGCTCATCGCCCAGGGTCGGCCCGTCTTCCCGTGGGTCGTTTTCGGGGTCGACGAACATGTCGGCTCGTCTGCTGGGGCTCATGCCCGCATCATCGGCGATCCGCGTGGGATCCACCACCGGTTTTCCGATGCTGCTCTCAGCACGGCGGCGTCATCACCAGCAGCGCACGCACCGGGGCCATCGCGCCGACCTTGAGGTCGCGTCGTCCTGCGGTCCGGCGCCAGGGTGCCCGGCCCGCGCCACCGACCTCATAGGTTCGGAACACGTGCGCGCGCGAGCCTGTTCTCGGGTAGCAGTGGACCGTGAACGCTCAAGAGAAGGACCACGCTGTGGCAGTCACGTTCAACGAGGCGACCCGCAGGCTCCTGGACGGCAGGAACTTCGCCACCGTGGCGACTCTGAACCCGGACGGCGCGCCGCACGCTTCGGTGGTCTGGGTCACGCGCGAGGGTGACACGGTGCTGTTCTCCATCACCACTGGTCGGCAGAAGGCATGCAACCTCGCCAGGGACCCTCGGGTCAGTGTCGCGGTCTTCGAGACCGAGAACCCGTACAACTCCGTGGAGATCCGCGGCACCGCCGAGCTGGTCGAGGACAAGGGCAAGACGCTGCCGAAGCAGCTCTCACGCAAATACCTCGGTAGCGATCCGCCGCCCGAGTCCGACGACGTCGTCCGCCTGATCGTCCGCGTGATTCCGGAGAAGGTCACCAACTTCTCCGCCTGAGGTCCGCAGCCGCCGAGGACCGGGTTCAACGAAGCGTGGCCAGCAACGGCGTGATCACCCGTCGCCGGGCAGACGATCGCGCTGGGCGTCGAGCGCTCCGGCACCGAGCCGCGACGGCGCGAGGCCTCTCGGTGGTTCGCCGGGCCAGGTTCATCCCATCGGGATGATGGCCCCAGACGCTCGACACGGTCAGATCATGCCGGGCCTGCGTGACCGTGGGGAGCACAGGACGGCGTAGCTGGATGCGGATCGTGATCTGCCTTGGCACCCGGTTGCGGGTGTTGTCGGCAGGCGATGGGCAGGCGCGCTGGGCCTTCTTTTCACGCTGGACGTACAGGAGGCATGCGATGGCGCAGCGCAGATTCCAGGGTGTGATCAACGTCGACATTCGGGACTCGGTCCCGGATTGGGGTCCGTTCGAGCCGCCCAAGGCGCCCGAGGGGGCGCCCAACGTCGTCTACATCGTGCTCGACGACGTGGGCTTCTCGGCGCTGCAGAGCTACGGCGGAGCGATCCCCACGCCGAACATCGACCGGATCGCCGACCAGGGTGTGCGCTACACGCAGTGGCACACCACGGCGCTGTGCTCGCCGACTCGGTCGTGCCTGCTGACGGGGCGCAACCACACCCGCAACAGCATGGCCTGCATCACCGAGGCGGCGATCGGGTTCCCCAACGCGAGCGGGGTGATCCCGCCGGAGAACGGGCAGATCCAGGAGATCCTCGCCGCGCGCGGCTGGAACACCTACATGGTCGGCAAGTGGCACCTGTGCCCGGAGGCCGAGATGAACCTCGCCTCGACGCGTCGCAACTGGCCGACCGGCAGGGGGTTCGAGCGCTTCTACGGGTTCCTGGGGGCTGAGACCAATCAATGGTATCCCGATCTCGTCTACGACGGTCACCCGGTCGACCCGCCGCGGCCCCCCGAGGAGGGCTACCACCTCACCGAGGACATCACCGACAAGGCACTTGGATTTATCAAGGATGCCAAGGTGATCGCGCCGGAAAAGCCGTTCTTCCTCTACTACGCCCCCGGCGCCTGCCACGCCCCCCACCACGTGCCCAGGGAGTGGGCCGATCGGTTCAGCGGCCGGTTCGACATGGGCTACGAGGCGATCCGGGAGCAGACGCTGGCGCGCCAAAAGCAGCTCGGCATCCTCCCGCCCGATACGGAGCTCCCGCCGATCAACCCGATCGGCACGCCCGAGACCCGGACCGGACCCGGCGGCGAGCCGTTCCCCGCACTGGACTACACGCGGCCCTGGGACTCGCTCACCGAGCAGGAGCGGCGCCTCTTCAGCCGGATGGCGGAGGTCTACGCCGGCTTCCTGGCCCACACCGACCACCACATCGGGCGACTCCTGGACTACCTGGAGGAGACCGACCAGCGCGACAACACGCTGGTGATCGTGGTCTCCGACAACGGCGCCAGCGGCGAGGGCGGCCCGAACGGCTCAGTCAACGAGAACAAGATGGCCAACGGTATCCCCGACGACCTCGAGGAGAACCTCGCGCTGATCGACGAGCTCGGTGGGCCGAAGACCTACAACCACTACCCGAACGGCTGGGCGATGGCGTTCAACACGCCGTTCAAGATGTGGAAGCGCTACGAGTTCAACGGCGGCACATCCGATCCGTGCATCATCTCCTGGCCCAACGGCATCAAGGCGCACGGACAGATCCGCGACCAGTACCACCACGCGATCGACCTGGTGCCAACGATCCTCGACGTGGCCGGCGTCGACCCGCCCGAGGCCATCGCCGGCCACGTGCAGAGCCCCTTCGACGGCGTCAGCATGCGCTACAGCTTCGACCACGCGACCATGCCGAGCGCGCGGCCGACCCAGTTCTACTCCATGCTCGGCTCCCGGGGAATCTGGCACGACGGCTGGAAGGCCGTCACCACCCACCCCACGATCAGCGGGTGGGGGCAATTCGGCAAGGACACCTGGGAGCTCTACCACACCGACGAGGACCGCTCCGAGCTGCACGACCTCGCAGCCCAGGAGCCAGAGCGGCTGCAGGAGCTCATCAACCTGTGGTACGCCGAGGCCGGCGCGAACCTCGCGTTCCCCCTCGATGACCGATCCGCCGTGGAAATCATCACCACCCCACGGCCACTGCTGAGCCCTCCGCGGAACCGGTACGTCTACTACCCCGACGTCGCCGACGTCCCCGAGTCGCAGGCGGTCAACATCCGCAACCGCTCCTACATCATCGCGGCCCTGGTCGACATCCCCCAGCCCGGCGCCAAGGGGGTGCTGTTCGCCCACGGCTCGCGGTTCGGGGGCCACGCCCTGTACGTCAAGGACAACCGGCTGCACTACGTCTACAACTTCGTTGGCAGCTTCGAACAGAAGATCGTCGCCACCGACGACGTGCCGACCGGCGAGAACCTGGTCCTCTCCGCCAACTTCGACAAGGACGGCGAGGACCCACCCGGCGTCGCGACGGGGATCCTGTCCCTCTACCACGGCGACGCCAAGGTCGCAGAGGGCCGCATCAAGACCCAGCCCGGCAAGTTCGCAATCGCCGGGGAGGGTCTGTGCGTCGGAGGAGACAGCGGCGAACCGGTCACAGACGACTACCCCGGCACCCCGCCCTGGCCGTTCACCGGCGGCACGATCCACCGCGTCGCCGTCGACGTCAGCGGCGAGCCGTACATCGAGCTGGAGCGCGAGGCCGCCGCGATGCTGGCCCGAGAATAGCGGCCGGTCGCCCCAGAGCCGAGCGGCTGCAGGAGATCGACACGATCCGCGCTATCGACGTCGAGCTTGGCAGCAAGGCGAGTATCGAACGCTGGACGGTGATCGAGGCCACCTGAGCGGATGGGCCGGTTCACCGCGGCCCATCCGCCCGGTGGGTATCGTCTCTCAGCCGCTGCCCGCGGCCAGTGCGTCGACCAGCCCCTTGCCGTAGAAGTTGGTGTGGCCCGGCCCGCCGGTGCAGGTCTGCACGCCGACAGCCCCGGAGAGGGGGTCCATCTCCGCGGGCGTCGGGCAGTCCTTCGGCATCGCGGTGCTCTGCAGGAGGGCCTGCACTGCCTCCGTCGGCATGTTGGGATGTGCGGCGCGGATCAGGGCCACGACCCCGGCAGCATGGGGAGCCGCCATCGAGGTCCCCTGCACCCAAGCGTAGACCGCGCCGCCGGCGTCCTGGACGTCACGCCCGGGGAGGCCGACGGGAACTCCGGTGGACGACCACGCGGCCAGCACCCGCCCGAAGGGGTTGGGGGCCTGGCCCGATGAGCCGCTGGGTGCGGTCACGTCGGCGGTGCTGGCGCCGTAGCTCGAGAAGAACGAAAGCACTCCGGAGGGCCCGATGCCGGTCACGCCCACCACGCCCGGCAGCTCGCCCGGCAGCACCACGCAGTTGTTGCCGACGTCGCGGGTCAGTTCCGAACCAGGCGGAAAGTCCGGGCTGATCGTGTCGGTCACCGGATGGGTCAGGTCGATTGCCTCATTACCCTCCGCTGCCACCATGACCACACCGCGCTGCTGGGCGTAACGGCTTGCCCGGCTGATGGCCATGACGATGGCGCGCTGGTCGGCGTCGTTCTTGCAGTTGAACAGCCACGGGTCGGCGAAGAACGACATGTTCACCACGTCGAGGTGATGGTCGCCAGCGTAGATGATCGCATCGGCCACCTCCTGGGTGAAGAAGTAGCCGTTCGCGTTCCCGGCCTTGAGCGCCACGATGGTGGCCTCGGGCGCCACGCCGGCTGTCCCGATCCCGTTGATCGGGGAGGCCGCCTCGCTGGCGGTGTGGGTGCCGTGCCCGTCCAAATCCTGGATCGCGAGCTTGTTCGAGCAGTCCCCGTTGGCCACCTCCTGGGGTTCGGCGTTGGGGTTGGCGGAGGTGATGAACGAGCACGACAGGCCGGCGTCAAGATTCGGCTTGATGTCGGGGTGGTGGAGGTCGATCCCGGTGTCGATGTCGCCGATCGTGGCGCCCGCTCCCCGGTTGACCGCATACGACTTGCCTGGCGAGGCATTGATGATGCGATCGTCCCACTCACACGCCGATAGCGGCTCGGGGCCGACATCGACCGGCACCTGGTAGAAGGCGGCGCAGTTGGCCGCCTGGGTTGCCGCCGGCACGTAGGTGACCGACGCCACGTCCTTTGCGCCGAGGTGCCACGACGCATCGTTCGCCGCGGCGTCGACCGCACCGGAGCCGCGGATGCTCGACAGGAACGACGGGTTCGTCGAGGACACCTGGGCGATCCCAAGCTTGTTTACCTTGAGAACCTGGCCCCCGGCCTGCTGGACCGCCTTGACGCCCGCCTGGGTGTTGCCATTCAGCACGACCACGTAGGTGGCGGTCGCCTGGGTGGCGCCCGCACCGACCGCCGGTAGCACAAGGTATGCGAGCAGCAGACCGACCGCCCCGAACAGCAGCGACCCTCGCCGACGATATCCCAACATGCTCTCCCCTCCCTGCGCGCCTCCGATGGCGAGCACGGACATGCCTACCTGTCGAACGCATACGTGGTCAAGAGAGAAATTTCGAGTTCGCCGCGGCGAGACCTGCGGACAACCAGCCGCGACGCGCTGCGGCCGCCAACCAGTGTCATATCGTCTGACCTGGGGTTTCGCGGTGGAGCTGAGGGATTTAGAACCCCTGACCTCTTGCATCGGGTCCAGGCAGTCCCATGCGGCACTTGGCTTCTTCCCGGGTTCCGTTCTCAGCCGCCCAACGCACTACAGTAGGCGGAGAGGTCGCCCTCCAGGAACTGGTGCCTGCCGGCGACGAACTGCAGGTTGCCTTGTGCGTCTGTCAGTACCCTGCCGGCCTCGATCACAATGGTGCCGCCGTTGGGGAGTCTCACGTGGCCCGGCAGGCCGATGTCACCATCGACACCGGTGGTGAAGTCGAATGTGTGCATCCAATCAGCGGTGTCGGCCAGGCTGATCCCGCTGGCCGAGTCTGTCCCGCGGAGCTGGAGATGGTTCAGCGAGTGATCCAGATTCCCGCTGACGTCGTAGAAGAATTGCACATCAGCCGTGAAATCCCGCTGAATCTGGATCGGGAAGCCGCAGGTCTGCGTGTCGACCTCGCTGAACGATCCCGCAAAGTGGGCGAACGTGGGCTGAGAAGCCAAGGCCGCAGGCGCGCAAAGGATGGCCACAGCCATGACAATCAGTCCTGCCAGCAGTGTGCGACGTCGAAGCATTGTCGGTGTGCTCCTTTCTTGGTCAGGGGTCGATCCGGAGCAGGACGCCCTGGTCGATGAGGGTGAGCCAGGTCGCCCCGGCTGCCTGGGTCACGCCACCTGCGCGTCGGCCGAGGGGCAGGGTGCCAAGGGTGCGGCCGCTGGCCGGGTCGACCCCGCGCAGCAGCCATTGGCCCGCCGGGCCGTTCTGCGCCCAGCCGGCACCCTCGCCCAGGGCGGTCAGCCCGTCCGGTACGACCATCCGCCGGACGGCCACGACCCGGTTGGTCGCCGGGTCGATCCGGTAGGCCAGCCCGTTGCGCACGTCGCTGGCCCAGATGCCGTCGCGGACCGAGACGGCCAGCGGCAGGTGGCCGGGGGCCGGCACCGCGGGCGCGGGGAGCCGCACGACCGCTACGCGGGCGCCGGTCTGGGGGTCGATCCGGACGACGGTGCCGGCCGGCACATCCGGCACCCACAGCGCATCGCGGGTCACTCCGATCCGGTGCGGCACCTTCGCGAACTCGTGGAAGTTGCCAAAGCTGTTGGCCATGCCGTAGGCCGGGCCTGCCAACTGGCGGTGACCCGGTCGCTTGCCGGGTCAATGCGCAGCAGGACGTCCTGGTCGGCCAGGGCGACCCAGACGGCGTCCCCACCGGTGCCAAGCCCAGCCGGTTGGCCGCCCACCGGAATGGTCGCGCGCACGCGGCCGCTTGCCGGATCGACCCGGACCACCACGCCATCGGACGGGCAGGCGACCCACAGGCTCCCGGCGCCCGCCTCGACCCCGGCGGGACTGGCACACACCGGGATGGTGGCAGCCACCCGCCCCAGCGAGCCCTGCACGGGCTGCTGCTGGGACGGCCCAGCCGGCTGGTCGACGGTGCCCGCGTGGTGGCCGCGCACCACCCCCCAGCCAGGCCGCGGCCACCAGCACCAGGACCGCGATCGCCAGGGCGGTGCGGGCCGCCTGCCTGCTGGCCCGGCGGCGCAGCTGGCCCAGCCGCCGGGTCGGGTCCAGCTCGCCCTGCACCGCACGCAGTTCCTCGGCTGCCTGGGTGAGCCGCCGGTCCACGCTCATTGAAGGTCCTCCGGTTCCAGGCCGAGCCGGCGGCCGACACCGACCCGGCCGTTGTGCAGGTGCTGCTTCACCGTCCGCTCGGAACGGTCCAGGATGGTGGCGATCTCACTCACCGAGCAGCCCAGCAGGTAGTGCAGGGCCAGCACCTGGGCCTGACGGCGGGGCAGGCCCCGGACCGACCCGCCACACCTCAGCGGTCGCCGCCGACGGCTCGGGGACGTCTGCTGGGCGGCCGGCCGCCATGCGGACCACGGCGCGGCCCTCGGCCAGCCGCCGGCGGCTGGTGGAGGTGGCCAGGTTGGCGACCACCCGGCGGACCCAGCCGGCCGGCTGCTGGTAGCCGCCGATCCGGGGCCACTGCCGCCAGGCCGCCAGGAACGCCTCCTGAGCAAGCTCCTCGGCGATGAAGCGGCTGCCCGACAGGGCCCACGCCAAGGTGACCGTGGCCGGGTACTCCCGCAGGTAGAACTCGTCGAAGCGCTCGACGGCATGCAGCGGGCGCCCGACAGCCGGCCGGGCGGCAGCCCCTGCCCTCGCCTGACGGCCCCCCATCGCCTCCCCCTCCCACACGCTTCCACTAGCAACTCGCGCGGAGCCACCCACCGGGGAATCGGCAGTTCTACACAGACCAGGCCCACCGCGGTGCGCCCCCAGCACGCCAGGACCGTATCCGGCTCGGTGATCTCGATGGACCTGTCGGATTCACCAAGGTCGGCATCAAGCTCCGACGCCGACGTGGCAAGGCGCCCAGCGTCCGGATCGTAAAAAGGGATTTGCTGACAAGTGCGGAGCCTGCGGGCGGTGCTGGCCAGCCCGATCCCCTACGACCAACATGCGGTCGGGGTGGTGGTCTTCTCGGCCAAGGTTCTGCCCTGGTCGCCGGAGGGCGAGCTGGCCCTGGACGCCCGCACGGCGGCCAATGGTGAGTGACGCGTCGGCGTAGGCTCGCGCCGTGGTGCTCAGACGCTCGACCACCACGATACGGCCCAGGTGACCCTGGCCAGGGCCGCCTGGCCGCTCAGGCTGGGATGGAAGTAGTCCAGTGTGCTGACCTGGCTGGCGCTGAAGGTGACCACTCGTCCGTCCGAGCGCACGCGATCCCTCCGGTGGGGTTGGCTTGCGGCTGCCAAGCACAGCAAGCCGCCCCAGCCGGAGGGACCGTTGGCCAAGTCTGCCAGGGAGATCATGGAGATTCTTGAGGCATTTGACCTGACCCGCTGCGTGTGGTCCGCCGCGGAATTAGTCGGTTGCAACCACAAGACCGTGCCCGCTACGTGGCGCTGCGCGATGCCGGCGCCGACCCGACCACCCCGCCGCGGCGCCCACGGGAAATCGACCCGTTCCTTGCCAAGGTCGAGGAGCTGGTGGAGCGCTCGGCCCGACCCCCAGGTCAAGCGCGACCGCGTCGGAGTGGCGGGTGACGAACTTCAGCGCCACCTCGTAGGCTAGCTCAGGCCGTCCCGACCGGGACGGCGGTGAAGGCAGCAGCACCCTACTGTGTCAGGACCGCGTACCGCCGGGCAGGCCAGGTCGCCCGAGGATCTGGTCATGGCGCTGCGCGCCCAGGGTATCGGGGACCGCCGGGTCATCGCCGCGTTCCTCACCATCCCGCGCGCGCGGTTCGTGCCGCCCGCGGCCGCGCATCTGGCCTACGTGGACGAGCCGATCCGCATCCCCCACAGGCAGGTCACCACCCAGCCCAGCCTGATCGCCAGGATGGTGCAGGCGCTACGCCTCGCCGGCAGCGAACGGGTGCTGGAAGTCGGCACCGGGCTGGGATTCCAAGCCGCGATCCTGGCGATGCTCGCCCGCGACGTGGTCTCGGTGGAGCGCTTCGCCGACCTCGCCGAGCAAGCACGGACGAACCTCGAGGCGGTCGGGCTCGGCCACGTCCGGGTGGTGGTTGGTGACGGCACCCTCGGCGTGCCCGGGCACGCCCCGTACGACGCGATCGTCGTCGCGGCGGCGGCGCCGCACATCCCTGAGCCCCTCATCGAGCAACTCGCTCCCGGAGGGCGGCTGGTGCACCCAGTCGGCCCGGGTGGCCGCGAACTGGTGACCGCCTTCCACAAGCAGGGCGACCGTCTCGTCGAGGACGCGCAGGTCATCCCTGCCAGCTTTGTCCCGCTTGTGGGAACGTACGGGGTGGTATCAGGGCAGGCCGCTACGCACCGACGATCTCGACGGTAAGCCAGTTCTCGAAGCAATGGTTGTGGGCCAGGCAGGCGACGCCGATCGTGGCACGGCCGCCGAGGCCGGCCTGCTCACCAAAGACGTCGCGGAACAGGTCGGTGGCGCCGTTGGCGACCAGGTTGACGTCCACAAAGCCCGGGGCGACGACCACGAAGTTCAGCGAGCGCACCAGCGCGTTGACGCGGTTGAGCGAACCCAGTGCCAGGCGGATCGTCGCCAGGCAGTTGACCGCGGTGAGCCGGGCGGCCTGGTAACCCTGCTCGACGGTGACCTCGCCGCCGAGGCGGCCCGGGTGCAGCGGGGTGTCGTCGGCCTGGTCGGGCACGTGGCCGCTGAGGAACAGCAGGTTGCCACTGACGTGGTGGGACTTCATCGAGCCGTACTTGAGCCCAAGGTAGGGCACCGTGGTGTAGTCGGGGACGTCCAGTCCCAACTCGGCGACGCGCACCTCGTAATCGGGCATGAGCTCCTCCATCGCGGCCGCAGATCCTTGACCCAGTGATCGTGGCAGCATCGCTTGCGCCGGGCCGAGGATATCCACCAGAGCCGACACGAAGCCTGGCAAGGCAGCAAGTCCAACTGCGGCCAAGGCGACCCGCCCTACCGTCACGACGCGACGGTCATGCCAAAGGGCGACCACCGGCCGGATCTGCGATACGGCCCCGGCCACAAGGCCCGCCGCGATGATCACGGGGATCACCAGGAACAACGGGATGAGCAAGAGAAGCGGAGCGTAGGCGGCAATCGCGCGCGACCGGGACGCCACCAGCGGCAACGCTCGGCTGTACCGCCCGGCCAGGGCGGCGACGACCATCCCGTGGAACAGTCCAAGCGCCAGAAATGCGACCACGGCAACCCATGCTGGCCCCACCAAGGAAAAGTCTGGGTTGTTGGCGCGCAGGGGGTCGATGCGGTTGCCGACCACAAGGAGCAACAGCGTCCCGAGGGCAAGCCCGCCAGCTCGGCCGCTGGGCGGCGACCGCCTCGAGCAGCGCCCACAGCGGGCCGTATCCACGTGCTCGGCCGGGATCGTGACTGAAGGTGGTGCTGGCCAGGGCCAAGACGAAGCGATGGCCGTAGCAACAGCCGTTCTCGTACACGCCAGATGTCCCAAGGTGCTCGATGACTCAGCAACCGGAGCTTTGTTGTCCTTTGCACGAAATGGGTTGACATGGCGATCGTCTCGGCGTGAAGTAAGGGTGCATTCCTGCCTGCTCGGAGAGGTGCGTGGGCACGCGGGGCCTGGAGCCTGGACGGCAACGGCAGGGGGGATAATGCCGTTCATCGCGAAGTCGGCGATGCCCTGTGACCCAGATCCCGCCGCCGAGCACCAGGTCTTCGATGAGGCGGCCAGGGGCGGGCACACGTTGTTCACCGCTCCCCCCGGCTACCTGGTCAGCGAAGGCCTGTCGGCCGCCTACGGCGGCAGGGTCACCGGGTTGTGTGGGTCCGGATCGGCCCCGAGGACCGTGACCCGGGGATTCTCCTGCTCTCCGTCATCGCAGCGGCACGCCGCTGGCAGCCCAACTTCGGGGAACGGACGGTAGACCTGATGCGCGGGCGGCCCGGCCCCATCTCTGGCTGGCCCCTCCTCTTTGCGCGGCTGGCCGAGGAGCTGTGCGATCTCCTCACCACTCCGAGTGCCCTCGTCCTCCAACACGTCCACCATTTCCAGCAGACACGCCCGACACTCAAACTCCTCGGCTCCCACCTGCTTCCCCCTCTGGCGGACTGCGTGGCCTGCATCATCACCAGCCACGGCCTGCCATCGGCGGCGTTGCCCTCCGGGATCGTACGTCGATCCGCACGCGACCTGCGGCTGGCCGACGCGGCGGTCTCGCGGATGCTCGAGCGCGTAGCGCCTGACCTCCCCGGCGAGCGCCTCCGTCAGCTCGCGGGACTGTGCCAGGGGCAGGCCGCCCTAGTCGCCGCCGTCTGCGCCGCCTGGGTCGCGCTCGGGCCGGTGGCGGTCGAGCGTGTGATCAGCCGGTCGGCGGACGCACAGGACTTCCTCAAGCTCCTGGCCTGCACTTGGCTGACCACGGTCGACGTCGACGCCCGACGAGCGCTCGGTCTAGCGCTCCGCCTCGGGTACAGCCACCCAGCCCTGACGACCGCCTCCCTGGGAGCGGGCCGCCTCCCGCTCGGTCCCTGGCTTCAGAGACTGAGCGACGGATGGCTACGAGTTCGTACCGTGTGGAATACCCCGCTCCGTTCGGCACTCGCCGCCACGGGGCTTCCCGGTCACGACGCCATCCACCGGGCGGCCGACTACCTTCTGGAGGTCGGCGCGGTCGAGCAGGCGGTCCCGCTCTACCTCCAGCTCAAGGACGCCGACTGTGGCGCAGGCCATCGCCGGCGAGGCGGACCGGCTCATGGATCTTGGCCAATGGGAGACGATGGGCGAGTGGCTCGGCCGGCTACCGGACCGGACGCTCAAGGCGAGGCCATGGCTGGTCTACCACCAAGCGGAGATCGCCGCCGCGCGCATGCAGACCGCCCAGCGCCGCTTCTCGACCGCCACGTCGCTGTTCACCGCTCGTCACGAGCCGGAGGGCACCTGCCAGAGCATGCTGGCCGAGAGCGCGCTGGCTGCCGGCCGGATGGACCTCTCCTACGCCCAGGCCCGCGCCCTGGCCGCGAGCGCAATGGCCGATGCCGCTGGCTTGCCCTGGTATCAGGCATGGGCGGCATGGCAGCTCGGGAGCCTCGCCCTCGGCACCGGCAAGCTGGACGCCGCCGCCGCGAACTTTGGCCGCGCCGCCGAGGTCGCGGCCCGGATCGGCGATCCCGCGATGCTCGACCTCACACTGGAAGCGCAGCGGCTCGCTGGCCACCTGCAAGAAGTTCGCCGCAGGCGGGAGGAGCACCACGAGGCCTACCTCGACCTTGAGGCTGCCGAGCACGCGCCAGCCGAGCGCCTCCTGGCCCACGTCGGCGCGGCCTACGAGTGGGCGACCACCCTAGTCCAGGTCCATGGCTGGTCGTACACACCGCTTGCGCTCAAGATGCCTACCCAGTTCGAGCCCCAGACCTCGTCGACGCCGGGGAGCAGGAGTTGGTGGTTGAGGATGCGCCAGGGTTTCGTCGCACACCGAAAGGCGGCACCCAGAACCGCTGGACCGGCGGACGCGGCGGCACCGGGCACCGCGCTCGGGCTCAGCCTGGCGCCCCACACGCTCGGCGGTCCCCATGTCCCGCTTGGACGGCCTGCCAGCGCTGAGCCGGCGCTGGTCGCGCCGCCATCCCGCCGACGGGAGCCGCTCAGGACGACTCCGGCAGGGCGGAGCCCCGGGCAGGTACCCTCATTAACCGTCCACCTGCTGGGTCGGTTCCGGGTAACGCTGAACGACGCTCCGGTCGACAACTTGCCGAGCGGACGCAGCCGTGCCTTGTTCGAGTACCTGCTCACTCATCGGGACCCGTGGCCGCCTCGCGAGGCGTTGATGGAGGTGTTCTGGCCTGGCGCGGCACCGGCGGCGGCTCGCAACAACCTGAACGTCGCCGTCCACACTCTGCGGCGTGCATTGCACACGGCCGGCGACGTCCAGATTCTCGTGTTCGAGCAGGGCACCTACCGGCTGCATTCCGACCTGCGACTCTGGGTCGACGTAGATGAGTTCGACCACCACGTGCGAGCGGGGCGTCAACTCGAGGCCGCCGGGGAGCTCGCCGGCGCGATGGCCGAGTACGAACTCACCTTCTCGCTGTACCAGGGCGACTTCCTGGCCGACGACCCCTACGAGGAGTGGCCCGTCCTCACCCGCGAGCGCCTGCGCCTGACCCACCTCGATATCGTGGATCGGCTCAGCCACCTCTACTTCAGCCAGGGCCGGTATGCCCCTGCGCGGCCCTGTGCCAGCGCATCGTCGAGCGCGACCCTTGCCAAGAGGACGCGCACCGCCGCCTTATGCGCTGCTACAGCCGCCAAGGCCAACTGCACCTGGCGCTGCGTCAGTACCGGATCTGCGTAGAGGCGCTCCGCGCCGAGCTCGGCATCGACCCGGCCGCAGAGACGACCGCGCTTTATGAGCAGATCCGCCGCCGCGAATCCGTGTAGCAGGCTCGCCCGGCCAGGCTGCGCATAACCCGGAAGCATCTCAGAGCTGGACGAGCGGCACATATTACCCCAGCGGCGCTTCGGAAGTCCACTTAATCCCGGTCGCCGCCCGCCTTAAGCGCCAGGACGACGCCCGTTAAGCGGGCCGCGGTACACCAGTGGCGCAGACCGTCGACGAAAGGAGTGGACCATGGCCGTACAAGGCGAGCCGAGCGCCGACATAGAGGCCACCGACAACGTGCAGGTGCTCGACCCGGCCGGAATCCCGTCCAGCCTGATCATCAGGAGCACGAACCCCTTCAAGGTCGCGATGGAGTTCAAGATCCTCTCGCCGACCGTCCAGGCATTACTTGGGACGCCTCTCCTATGAGATCAAGTACTTCGCCGAGAGCATCGGACCGGGAGCCGAGTACAACCTCGGCGCCGTCTCCAAGCCGACTGTCGCCGGTCAGGCCACATACAACGCGACTACGCCCACCGGCTCTGAGACCGCCCTGGACATCCCCGCTAATACGCTGGATCCGGGCGTATACCGGCTCGCGGCTCTGGTCTCCTTCAAGCTGGCCTGCCCGAACACCACCCCAAGCCGTACCCGATGACCGTGTACGTCGAGGGACCGGCCATCGAGGTGTACACGCCGTAGCCGCCCGCGGGCGCCGTTCCTTCGGTGCGGCGAGCCCCGGAGGATCGGCGCCGTTGGCGCTCGCAGGTCCCCACTGGCGCACCGCCGTCAGCGGGGACCTGTGAGCGGGGCCCGGTCCCCGCCCTCCTCACGGGCCAGGTTAAGCATGTTCGTGGTGCGCCTTCACGGCATGCACGAAGATGATCGACGAAGGAAGAGAATGCTCATGGACCCCGACAACGCCACCGGGGCGAGCGAGCAGCCCGCCGATGACCTCCGGGCTGTCAAGGGCATCGGTCGGGAGACCGCACGCCGGCTCCACGACGCTGGCCTGGGGACCTTCATCGATCTCGCCCGCCACTCGGCGAGCGAGATCGCTACTAAGGCCCACGTTCCAGTACCGCGCGTCGAGCGGGAAGACTGGATCGGCCAGGCCCGTGAGCTGGCCGAGCGGTCCTCGCGCACCGGTGCCGAGGGATCCGAGACGGCGATTGACGACGCCGAGCACCGAGAATCGTTCATCCTGAGACTGACGCTGGATGACGACAACAAGGTCATCCGTACCCTCGTGACGCACGTGCGGAGCGAACGGGAAGCACCACCTTGGGCCGGCTGGGACACTGCCCAGTTGCTTGAGTTCCTGTCCGAGTACTGCGACCTGGGCGAGAAAGCAGAGGCCACACCCACCGGCGGCACCGTGGCATCGGCGGCATCGGTAGGCGACCCTGAGCCCGCGCGGCAAGCCATTGCTGCTACGGGAAAGCCAGAGTTGGCTCCGCTTACTCCTCCACCCCCGAGTGAGGTTTGGTTGCGAGAACTTGAGGTCGTATCCGCTACTTCGGGCGCCCCGCAGCGGTCGCTCAACGCCGGCGAGCCATTTGCCGTACGACTCGCGTTTGACCTCCAAGGAGCCGAGGCAGTGAGCCGCGCACCGCTCGCGTACACCGCCAGCATCTTTGCGAGGACCATGGGCGAGAGCCGACGCCAGCCCGAGACTGTCGGGGAGGACGCCGGCACGCTGGAGGGAACGGGCAGAGCCATCTTGGAGGTACGAAGCACCGGCCTCCCCCCAGGTACCTACCGGCTTGAGGGGACCCTGCGCCTGCGCGATCCGGATTCGGCTCGGCCACGTCGTCTGGCCACGCTAAAGGGCGGACTGCTGCAGGTCTACTGAAGACGAGGCCACGCGCCTAACCCAACGACCATGGTCGCCCTGAGGCTGCTCTTGGCCAGGCTACGGCGGATTCCGGCGCTCTATCCGATGACAACAAAGGCCACGGCCGCGGCTACCCGCAGGCTCAATTTGCTGTCCGCGGGAGTCACATCTCAGCGATCATCGAGCCTGGGGAGGACCTTCCCAGCCGTCGACCCGGCGATCGCCTGGTCGTCTTCGCGCGGGGCACCGACAACAACATCTGGCACGCTGGCAGGTCACCCGCAACGGCGACTGGTCGGGGTGGGAGTCGATCGGGGCGCCGCCGGGTGGGCAACCAGCGACCCCGGACGCGGCTATGTCGGGTCGCCGGCCCGAGCTTGAGTCCGCATGCCCTGCGAGACGGTCGAACTGCCGACCTTGCCTGCGGATGACAGGGAGGTGCTGTGCCCCATGGGCGAGGGTCACGCGTCGCGGCCAGTACGTCAGCTGAACGGAATGAAGCCACTCGTTTGGCACGAAGCTTGGACGCCGAGGTGGCAAGGCGGCTAGCGTCCGGGTCATGGAGGGAGCTGCTGACACGTGACCCTTGGGGGTAAGGCCAGCGGAGCAATCGCTGCCCGGAAGCCACCCTCGCTGAGCTGCAGGAACGCGTACCGGGAAGAGTGGAGCTGAGGGGATTTGAACCTTGACCTCTTGCATGCCATCGAGATGACCATGAGGTTGAGGGACTGTGAGTCGGATCAAGAGCCCGTCGTCAACGATGACAGAATGGGCAGCTCGTAGGCCGGATTGTGACCCATTCCGTTATCGGCCGAATGGATCATCCACAGTTGCTCCCACTCCCCCACAGGGCGGATTGCTGCGTGCTGGCTGCGCGCTCGGGCTGAGCGATGTCGTCCCGGACGCGGCGAGCCCGACCGGCTTCCGGGAGCCCGGTCGCATCAGGCGTAGCCGTCGCGCACGGTGGGTGGCACGTTTCGCCCCCAGGTCTCCGAACAGATGGTTCTGCCGGCGGCGTCGAACACCGTCACCTTGGTGAGCATGTGCGGGTCGAGCATGCGGCCCGGCCTTCGAGATCTTCACGCGGAAGATGTAGAGGACCCAGTGCCGTCCCTTGACGGTGCCCTCGGCCATCGGACGAAGCGGACCGACCAGCTGGGCGTTCCCATCCGGGCCACCGAGTCCGAGCGGCCGCATGAGTTGCTCTGGCTTGATCGGTTGCAAGGTCGTGACGGGAGGCCGTGGCCGTTCACCCGTCGCCGGTTGGGTCGCGTCCCCGCGGAGCAGCCGGCGCCACCCCGACCGCAAGGCCGGCGAGCGCCCGTACGACCTCCGCCACACTTCGCCACGTGGCTCGAGGACGCCGGCATCCCCTCACGCGTCATCGATGAGCTGATGGGCCACGAAGGCGGCCGGATCGAGCGCGGGTCAGCCCCATGGGCGCGCTGTACCGGGAGATCACCCCGGGCCGCCCAATCAGCACCCACGCAGTTGGCGCCCGGCGCTCCCTTGATCGAGGCTGAATAGGATCCGCCATGGAGGCTCCGCCCAAATCCAACGACGGACGGGACAACCTCTCCTACGCCGGAGCCCGGCGCAGGGTGGCGGGGTGCCCTGCTGTCTTGATCCGTGGCGGCGGAACGCCCGGCGGGTCCCAGACAACTCGTCCAGGTTCAGGTCGGATGAGAACCACCGGTTCATACGCGAGATCCGGCGTGCGTATGGCGTTTGGCTTCTTGGCGACGCGTTCGCTGAGCCATTCCCGCAGACCCTCGATTGGGTCCGGTCGGTCGGGGATCACCCAGAGCATCACGTCCACCGCGCGTCCGGTGTAGGAAGGGTCGTCGTAGGGGCAGCGGCCAAACTTGGATGGACCCCAATCCCAGTGCGTGGGGTTGCGCCGGAACAGACGGGGCAGGGTTGGGTCGTAGGCGAAACAGATGATGATGTCGAGGTCCCAGATGCCACGCTGGCTGCGTCGATAGTGCTCGGCGCCGCCTTGGGCGAGGGCGATGAAGCGAACGCGGCCACGCCAGCCAGCGAGCCGGGGATTGCGAGCGAAGAACTCGTCGAGCTCAGCGTCAGCGGTGCGGCCGAGGCGCGTGAGATCGGCCCGGTCGAGCGGTTCATAGGAGCGTGCCGGATCGCGTGTCAGCTTGAGGTCCCTCCCCGCTACGGTGAGCACTTAGAGACAACCAGGTTGCGGCTGCGCCGCCATTCCCGCATTTCACCGCTCCATCGGTTCGCGAGTCAGGGCTTGACTTCGGTACTTGGGTACAGGGTTAGGGTGCTGGTGCGGCCCCGATCCCGACGGCTGACAGGCATCACCCATGGAGGTAGCCATGTCCGAGGCACGCGTTCCGATCCACAGCCCAGCACCAGTACCAGATGGGCCGATCGTGTGCACCCTGCACCCCAACGAGTACGCCGGGCGCCTGGAGGACTTCCGCCAAGGGGTCTTTACTCATCTGCGCGGGATGGAGCGGCCCGAGCCGACCCGGCTGCGGCTGCTCCTGGCCGGCGACGTCGACCCCGAGGCGGTGCGATGACCGCTGCCTGCCAATGAGCGACCAAGGATTGCGGACCGGGCGCTGGCCCAGCGGGCCGGGGTGAACGTCCAGACCCTGCGCTACTACGAAGGCCGCGGCCTGCTGGCTCTCCGGCCAACGACAGTTCACCCCACCGGGAGGGCCGACCCAGAGCGAGACGACTGCCAGGTCCAAGCACAACGCGCACGGGGACCTGGTGACCTGCAGCTTCGACGTCCCCCAAACCTTCCCGGAGGGAACCGTCCATTTCTTTGGGACGGCCACCGGCTTCTTCACACCAGCGTCGTAGCCATCCTCAGGCAGCACAGGCCTGTGGGGGGAGTGAGCGCCTCCGGTCAGCGGCCGGAGGCGCTTTCCCCGTTCCAGCACTGGGACGACCTCCTCGGGCCGGGACGCAGACCCGGGCTGGGGAGAGGCGGCCAGGAGACCATCGAGCATACCGAAGCTGGTCGGGGCCGCCGTGGGGCCGCGACCGGGCGGTTAGTGGCGGTCAACCACGGTGCCCAGCAGACAGCCGGAAGCGCAGCTCGGCGGCATATCGGGCGCAGTTGAGCCACCGTGCCGTTTATGGCATGCAAGAGATCAGAAACGTTGCCGGGTCGACGCGACCGGACCGGTGATAGGGTCGCAGGATGGACCGTGCTGGGGTGCAGGCGTGGGTTGCGCTGTACGAGCGAGCTTGGCGATCGCCGGGCACCGAGGTGCTGGCCGAGCTGTTTGCACCCGAGGCGACCTACCAGACCGCTCCCTTTGAGGAGCCCTTCCAGGGTCTGGCTGCCATCGCCGTCATGTGGGAGGCGGAACGCGAAAGACCCGAGGAAGTCTTCGCCATGGATAGCGAGGTCGTGGCGGTCGAGGGTGACACTGGCGTGGCGCGCCTGGAGGTCCGCTACGGCGACCCGGTGCGCCAGACCTACCGGGACCTGTGGATCGTCCGGTTCGATGCACAAGGCCGGTGTCTGGCCTTCGAGGAGTGGCCGTTTTGGCCGCCGGGCGCCAGGGGTGGCTGGATCGAAGGTCCGCGCGCTGTCCCGCCGTCCCCGTAAGTCCGGTGTCGGCCATGCCGCAGTCATCGGGATGGCGGTGGACCAGCTGGAGCGACTTGGAACGTCGCCGGCCACTCCCCGCCCGGTCCGACTCCATGGTCTGGCCGAGGCCGTCCAGGCCCCGGGCCCTGACGGCTAGACCCCGAGGCGGACGAACTCGCGGACGGCGTCGACGATCAGCTCGACCGCGATCGCGGTCAGCAGCAGACCCGAGATGCGGGTGATCAGGTCCACGCCGGCCTGGCGGAGCACGCGCAGCAGCAGCCCGGAGAAGCGGAGGGACAGGTAGAGCACGGCCAGCACGCCGACCAGGCCGAGGGCGACCCCGAGCCGCTCGTCGGGCCGGTCGGCCTGGCGGGCGAACACCATGACCGCGGCGATCGCGCCCGGCCCGGCCAGCAGTGGGGTCCCCAGCGGCACGAACGCGATGTTGGTCGTGCTTCCGCCCGCCAGCGCGCCCACGTC